>Ga0206118_100128_pt1 | contig 93928 bp, 86 predicted proteins | sample 3A20Ametagenome_FD_177999 | JGI IMG/M metagenome (GOLD analysis project Ga0206118, IMG submission 177999) | Enriched microbial communities from leaf-cutter ant dump, University of Wisconsin, Madison, United States - 3A20A | ecosystem: Environmental > Terrestrial > Nest > Insects nest > Nest dump... | reverse complement strand
GGTCGCGTTTTGCGATCTTGATCCAGTCGTCGTACCAGCCGATGGCGCCGAAGCACAGCATCACCGCCATCACCAGCCACACGTAGCGGTTGCGCAGGTCGCCCCACAGCAGAACCGCCATCAGCACCGACAGCAGGATCAGGCCGCCGCCCATGGTCGGCGTGCCGGCCTTGGAGAAGTGCGACTGCGGGCCGTCCTTGCGGATCGGCTGGCCGCCCTTGAGCTGCGCCAGCCGGCGGATCGCCGCCGGGCCGAGCCACAGCGACAGGCCCAGCGCGGTCAGCGCGGCGAGGATGCCGCGGAAGGTGAGGTAGTTGAACAACCGGAACAGGTCGTCCAGCTGCTGCAGCCAACGGGCCAGTTCAAGCAACATGCGGGGGGTCCTCGCCACGCTGCAGCAGCGCGGTCACGATCTTGTCCATGGCACTGCCGCGCGAGCCTTTGACCAGCACGCGCGGGGAACAGGGAACGGGGAATGGGGAATGGTCGTTTTCGGGCGACGGCGGGGCAGTGCTCGTGGCGGACAGATCGGCAATCAATGCCGCGGCCAATGCCGCGTGCGACTCGAAATGCCTCGCACCTTCGCCGAAGGCCTGCGCTGCGGCTTCGCTCAATGGCCCCAGCGTATAAAGGCGCTTCAAGCCGGCTTCGCGCGCGCGAACGCCGGCCTGCGCATGCAGCGCCTGCGCATCGGGGCCGAGTTCGCGCATGTCGCCCAGCACCAGCCAGCCGGGCTGCCTGCCGGCGGCCAGCGCGGTGATCGCCGCAGCCAGCGAGCCGGGGTTGGCGTTGTAGCTGTCGTCGACCAGCACCGCGCCGTTGTCCAGCACATGCGCGACCTGGCGGCCGGGCACCGGACGCGCCTGCGCCAGTCCTTCGGCCACCTGCGCCAGCGCGATGCCGGCGGCCAGCGCCAGCGACGCGGCGGCCAGCGCGTTGAGCACGTTATGGCGGCCGGGCAGCTGCAACTCCACAGCGGCCTCGCCCTGCGGCGTGCGCAGCACGAAGCGCGAACCGGCCTCGGCCAGCGCGATGTCGCCTGCGGTGACCTCGGCGCTGGCGTCCAGCCCGAAGCGGATCACCCGGTGCGCGCCGGCACGCGCCGCGAAGTACGGCGCGAACGCGTCGTCGGCATTGACCACCGCAACGCCGCCGGCGCGCAGGTCGTCGTAGACCGCGGCCTTGGTGTTGGCGATCTCCAGCAGGCTGCCCATGCGCTCCAGGTGCGCCGGGGCGATGTTGTTGACCAGCGCCACGTCCGGCGGCGCGATTGCGGTCAGGTAGGCGATGTCGCCGGGCTTGCCGGTGCCCATTTCATAGACCGCGTAATCGGCGTCTTCCGGCGCGTCGATCACCGCCAGTGGCAGGCCGATCTCGTTGTTGCGGTTGCCCGGTGTTGCGTGCACATGGCGGCCTTCCAGCGCGGCGGCGTGCCGCAGGATCGCCAGCAGCAGGTTCTTGACGCTGGTCTTGCCGTTGCTGCCGGTGATCGCGAACACCTTGGCGCCACGGCCCTGCTGCATCGCGGCGGCGATCTTCGCCAGCGCCAGTTCGGCATTGGCGACCACGACCTGCGGCACGTCCAGCGGCTGCAAGGCTTCGACCAGCAGGGCGCCGGCACCGCGCGCGAGCGCATCGGCGGCGAAAGCATGGCCGTCGAAATTTTCGCCACGCAGGGCCACGTACAGGCTGCCCGGCGCCAGTGTGCGGGTGTCGTTGCCGATGGCCTCGATGCTCGCGTCGTCGCCGTGGAGTTCGCCGCCGGCCCAGTGCGCGATCAATGACAGCGGAGTGCGCTTCACCCTGCACCTCCCCTGCGTGCCGCCAATGCCCGCGATGCGACCTCGGTGTCGTCGAAGGGATGCTTGATGCCGGCGATCTCCTGATAAGGCTCGTGGCCCTTGCCGGCCACCAGCACGATGTCGCCGGGGTCGGCCTGCGCGACGGCCGCGCCGATGGCGCGCGCGCGGTCGCGCTGCACGTTCACCCGCGACGGCTCAGCGAAGCCGGCCATGATGTGGGCGACGATGGCGTCGCCATCCTCACCGCGCGGGTTGTCGTCGGTGACGAACACCGCATCGGCCAGTTGTTCGGCAATGGCCGCCATCTGCGGGCGCTTGCCGGTGTCGCGCTCGCCGCCGCAACCGAAAACGCACAGCAGGCGGCCGTCGAGGTGGCCGTGCAGGCTGCGCAGCGCCTGTTCCAGCGCATCGGGGGTGTGGGCGTAGTCGATCACCACGGTGGGCTCGCCGTGACCGCCGAGGCGGTTCATGCGCCCGCGGATCGGCTGCAGCCGGCCGAGCACGTCGGCGATGGTCGCCGCCGGCTGGCCCAGCGCATGCAGCGCGCCGGCCACGGCCAGCAGGTTGTCGACGTTGAAGCGGCCCAGCAGCGGCGAGCGCAGCGGGTGGCTTTCGCCATCGACCCACAGGTCGAAGCCGATGCCCTGCCCGTCCAGCGCCAGGTTTTCGGCACGCACGCCTGCACCCGGCTGGCCGGTCGAGCTCAGGCCAATGGGCCGCACGTCCGCCGCCAGCGTGGCGATCAGGTCGCGGCCAAAACCATCGTCGAGGTTGATGACCGCCGCCTTCAGGCCGTCGCGGCGGAACAGCCGCGCCTTGGCCGCGCCGTAGCCGGCCATGTCGCCGTGGTAGTCGAGGTGGTCGCGGGTGAGGTTGGTGAACACCGCCACATCAAAGTGCACGGCATCGACGCGGCCCTGGTCCAGCGCGTGCGAGCTGACCTCCATCGCCACCGCCTGCGCGCCCGCATCGCGCAGCTGTGCCAGCACTTCATGCATCTGCAAAACCAGCGGCGTGGTGAAACCGGTCGGTACCACCTCGCCGTACAGGCCCACGCCTAGCGTGCCGATCGAGCCGCTGCAGGTGCCCAGCAACTGCCACGCCTGCGCCAGCAGCTGCACGGTGGAAGTCTTGCCGTTGGTACCGGTGACGCCGACCATCGTCATCGCGCGCGAGGGATGGCCGTGGAACCGGTCGGCCAGCGCGCCCATGCGCGCGCGCAAGCCGGGCACGGCGATGGCATCGGCCGGCGCCGGCAGTTCCGCCGGGGCCGGCGGCTCGAACAGGATGGCGCTGGCACCGGCCGCGCGCGCCTGCTCGACGAAGCCCAGCCCATGCGCGCCGAAACCGGCGATGGCGACGAAGGCGTCGCCTGGGCGCACCTGGCGCGAATCCAGCACCAGCCCGGCGACCTGCACATCGCGCGCCAGCGCCACGTCCGGCAGCAGCTGCGACAGCGGCATCGTGCGACTCACTGGCGCACCTCCTGCACGGCCGGCTGCGGCGCACGGGCGGTGGGCATGGCCGCGTCGAATTCGGTGGCGGCATCGATGTCGGCGCCTGCCGCATCGGCCGGGTCGGCGGCGACCGGCAGCACCGCGGCGTTGCCGACCTTGCCGGCGGCCTGCGCCGCCAGCCACGACTGGATGTCGTCCGGCGGCACGTCCATCAGCCGCAGCGTGCCTTCCATCACGCTGTGGAACACCGGCGCGGACACCTGCCCGCCGTAGTACTTGCCACCCTGCGGATCGTTGACCACGATCACCGCGGCGAAGCGCGGGTTGGTCGCCGGCACCACGCCGGCGAACAGCAGGTTGTAGTGGCCCTGCTCGTAGCCGCGCGGCCCGTTCTTGCGCGCGGTGCCGGTCTTGCCGGCGACGTGGTAACCCAGGATCGCCGCGCCCTTGGCGCCGCCCTGGGTCACCACCGTCTCCATCATCCGCACTACTTCGCGCGCCACGCCCGGCTCGATGACCTGCCGTGCCTCGTTGTGCTGGCCCTTGACGAAGGTCGGCTGGATCACCCGGCCGCCGTTGGCCAGCGCCGAATACGCCTGCGCGATCTGCAGCGGCGTCACCGACAGGCCGTAGCCGTAGGACATCGTGGTCTTGGTGGTGCCATACCAGCCGGCGCTGCCCGGCACCGGCACCACGCCCGTCGATTCGCCGGGGAAGCCGCTGTGCGGCGCCACGCCGTAGCCGAAGGCGCGCACCGAGTCGTAGAAGGTGCGGTCGGGAATGCGCGCGGCGATCTTGGCCGCGCCGATGTTGGAGCTGCGGGTGATGACGCCGGTGACGTCGAGCACGCCGTTGTTCCGCGGCACGTCGCGGATGGTGTAGCGGCCCAGGGTCAGGTAGCCGGGGTTGGTGTCGATCTGGGTGTCCGGCGTGACCAGGTGGTTCTGCAGTGCGGTGGCCACGGTCAGCGGCTTCATCGTCGAGCCCGGCTCGACCAGGTCGGTGACGGCGCGGTTGCGGCGCGCGTCCGCGCTGGCGCCGCTGATCGCGTTGGGGTTGTAGGTCGGCAGGTTGGCCATCGCCAGCACCTCACCGGTGGCCACGTCCATGATGACGACCGAGCCGCCGGCGGCCTTGTTCTCGACCACCGCGTTGCGCAGTTCGCGCATGGCCAGGAACTGGATGCGGCGGTCGATGCTCAGGGTCAGGTCCTTGCCCGGCTCGGCCGGCCGCACCAGGTCGATGCTCTCGACGATCGCGCCCTTGCGATCGCGGATCACCTTCTTGGCGCCGGGCTTGCCGCGCAGCCAGTCGTCGAAGGCCAGTTCCAGCCCTTCCTGGCCGTGGTCGTCGATGTTGGTGAAGCCCAGCACGTGCGCCAGCGCCTCGCCCTGCGGGTAATAGCGGCGGAACTCGCGCTGCGAGAACACGCCCGGGATCTTCAGCGCGACGATCTGCGCGGCCACGTCCGGGTTCATGCGCCGGCGCAGGTACAGGAATTCCTTGTCGGCCTTCTGCGTGAGCTTCGCGGTCAGTTCGTCCACCGGCAGCGACAGCGCCTGCGCCAGCTCGGGGATGCGTTCGGGCGCGCGCAGCAGCTCCTGCGGGTTGACCCAGACCGAGGCCACCGGCGTGGACACCGCCACCGGCTCGCCGTTGCGGTCGGTGATCATGCCGCGCGAGGTGGCGATGGGCACCTCGCGCAGGTAGCGCGCCTCGCCCTGGCGCTGGTAGAAGTCGCTGTTGACCAGTTGCACGTAGGCGGCGCGGCCGACCAGCGTCACCGCGCACAGGCCCAGCCCGGCGCCCACCATCAGCATGCGGGTGCGCAGGTTGAACTGGCTGCGGTTGCGATTGCGGCGCGGCGCGTTCATGGCGCACCTCTGACCGCCATGGACGGCGGGAATGCAAGTTTTGCAGGAGCACAAACCGGCCCTGCGCCACCCTGCGGGCGGCTTCGCCGTGCAAAACGGCTGTCCTGCCGCTTCGTCATGGGCGCACCACCACGATGTCGGCCGCTTCCGGGAACTTCATGCCCAGCCGACCGCGCGCCTCTTGATCGATGCGGGTGGCCTGCGCCAGCGTGGCCTGCTCCAGCTGCAGGCGGCCGAATTCGATGTTCAGTTCGTCGCGCGCGCGCTCCAGCCGCGTCAGTTCGACGAACAGCTGGCGGTGGCGGTGGCGGCTGTAGACCACGCCGATCGCCGAGGCGATGGTGGCGAGCAGCAGCACGACGAGGAGGAGCCGGCTCATGGCCCGCCTCCTGTGGAGGCAGGGAATGACGGATCGCGGGAAAGCTTCATTCCCGGTTTCCCGTTCCCGGTTCCCCGCTTCTCGGCCACCCGCAATACCGCGCTGCGCGAACGCGGGTTCGCCGCCAGTTCGTCGTCCTCGGCCTTGGTGGCACCGCCAATCAAATCCAGCGACGGCACGAAGGCCGCCATCTCCGGCAGCCGACGGTTGCTCGGCGGGGCCTTGGCGTGGCGGTTCATGAACTGCTTGACGATGCGGTCTTCCAGCGAATGGAAGCTGATCACCGCCAGCCGGCCGCCGGGCTTCAGGCGCGCCAGCGCCGCGTCCAGCCCGGCCTCGAGGTCGGCCAGTTCGCGGTTGATGTGGATGCGGATGGCCTGGAAGCTGCGCGTGGCCGGGTGGATCTTGTCTTTCCCGCGCGGCATCGCCGAGGCGATCAACTCGGCCAGTTCGGCGGTGCGCGCGAACGGCTGGCTGGCGCGGCGGGCGACGATGGCGCGGGCGATGCGGCGGCTCTGGCGCTCCTCGCCCCAGGTCCACAGCACGTCGGCGATCTCGCGCTCCTCGGCGCGGTTGAGCCACTGCGCGGCGCTCTCGCCCGCGTCCGGGTCCATGCGCATGTCCAGCGGGCCGTCCTTGCCGAAGCTGAAACCGCGCTCGGCCACGTCCAGTTGCGGCGAGGACACGCCCAAGTCGAACAGCACGCCGTCGAGGCCGGCGGCCGTCTCGTTCCAGTCCAGCAGGTCGGCGAAGCTGCCGCGGTAGATGGACACCCGCGCATCCGGCGCGAAGTCGCGCTGCGCCACGGCGATGGCTTCCGGGTCCTTGTCCATCACCAGCAACCGGCCCTGCGGCCCCAGTTGCTCCAGCACGCCGCGCGCATGGCCGCCACGGCCGAAGGTGCCGTCCAGGTAGGTACCGTCTTCGATCACCCTCAGGCCGCTCAGGACCTGGGTGTACAGCACCGGCAGGTGGGCCGCCGGCGGCTGCGACACCGGAGGGTGACCGGCCTGCGCTTGACCGCGCACCCGGGCACCCCGGCTCACAACTTCAGGTCGAGCAGCCCATCGCCCAGATCCCCGTCAGACAACGTCTGCTGGATCAACGCGCGATGCGCTTGCTCGCTCCATAGTTCGAACTTGTCGCCCATGCCCATCAGCACCGCCTTCTTCTCGATGCCGACCGCGTTGCGGTGGCTGGACGGCAGGCTGATGCGGCCGTTGCCATCCAGTTCCAGATGGGCGGCCGAGCCGACGAGCTTCTGCTGCAGGGTGCGCACCACGCGCTGCGTGTTGGGCTTGGCCATCACCTCGTCGCGCACCCGCTCCCATTCCTTTTCGGCGTACAGCCACAGGCAACCGGCTTCGAACGGGTTGTAGGTCAGCACCAGGCGGTTGCCACAGGCACGCGCGACCAGGTCGCGATGGGCGGTGGGCACCGCCATGCGTCCTTTGTCGTCAACCGTGATGGCCGTCTCACCCTGAAACACGCCGCGTCCTACCCGTCTGTCATTCCGCCTGGGCGGTCATTGAACCACGAAAAACCACGAATAACCCGGTTTTCCCTCCGATGCCCACATTAGCAGTGGCAAAGGGCTTGTCAACAACTTTCGGGACGCAAAATCGCCAGACGCATCAATGGCTTGCGCCAATCTTTAGAGACTTGTTCAAGGTTTATCCACAAGTCGCTGTTTCGTCTCAAATTTTGAGATTGAGGTGAAGTTCAGGCGCGTAGAGACGACGTGAAGACCACGCCGCCATTCAGCCGGCCGTGGCCGCCGCTTGCGCGAAAAGGCACACTGGAGCGCATGTGTCTGGTCGCCCTTGCCTGGAAAACCCACCCCCGTTGGCGCCTGCTGATGGCCGGCAACCGCGACGAATTCCACGCCCGCCCCACCGCCGCCCTCGCCCGCTGGCCGGCGCCGCAGGCGGGCATCGTCGCCGGGCGCGATCTGCGCTCGGGCGGCACCTGGATGGGCATCAACGATGCCGGCCACGCGGCCGTGCTCACCAACGTGCGCGACCCGACCGCCGCCACCGGCGGCCCATCGCGCGGCGCACTGGTCGCCGATTTCCTCGCCGGCACGATCCCGGCGGCCACCCGCATCGACGCATTGGCCGGGAATGCCGGCGATTTCGCCCCGTTCAACCTGCTGCTGGCCGACGCCGAAGGCTGCCACCACCTCGGCAACCATCCAGCGACGCGACAGGCGCTGGCGCCGGGCGTGCACGGCATGTCCAACGGCGCACTGGATGCACCGTGGCCGAAGATCCGCCGGCTGATGGCCGCCCTCGAGCACTGGCTGGCGCAGGACGACCCGGCGCTGGACGGACTGTGGGCCGCGCTGTCCGACGAATGGCGTCCGGCCGATGCCGACCTGCCCGCCACCGGCATCCCGCTGGAGCTGGAGCGGCACCTGTCGGCCGCCTTCATCCGCGGCGAGGACTATGGCACCCGCGCCAGCACGATCCTCGCGCTCGACCATGCCGGCCACGGCTTCATCGTCGAGCGCCGCTTCGGCCCGCAGGGCGTGTTCAACGGCGAAACACGGATAGAACTGTAGGAGCGCACCAAGGTGCGCTCCTGCAACGATGCGAAGCGAGCCTCGGAAAACCCTCTGGAGAAAAGCCCCCTTTGGTAAAGGGGGCGCGCCGACAGGCGCGGGAATTCGGCAGAAAACGGAGCGGGACCCAATCTTTTGTACCGCCGCTCCGGCGGTACAAAAGATTGGGCGCCTTTTCGGGCGTTGCCCGAAAAGGCGGCGAAGCCGGCCTGTAAGCCGGGTTCTGTCGTGGACAGTCATTCTTCTAGGCGCCGCGTCACCGCGACGCTCAAGCAACCTACCCGGATCCGACGCGGGCCACGTCATGGGATCCCTATTTGGTCTTGCTCCAGGTGGGGTTTGCCGTGCCGGTCCGTTGCCGGACTCGCGGTGCGCTCTTACCGCACCATTTCACCCTTGCCGGCCTTCCGAAGAAGACGTAGGCGGTATCTTTCTGTTGCACTTTCCGTCGGCTCGCGCCGCCCAGGCGTTACCTGGCACCTTGCCCTGTGGAGCCCGGACTTTCCTCGGCGCTCCCGAAGGAACGACGCGACTGTCCGGCCGACTCCGCCGCGCGCATTGTACGGGGTAATGCCGGCTTGGCGGGCTTTACCTCGACAATCCGCAGGTCAAGGCGTCAGCCTCCATACAAGGCCTTGCGCGGTGCGCCGCTCAACTCGGCCGCCAACTTGGCCGCGGTCGAAGGCGGCAGGTGTTCATGGAGTTTGGCGTACAGGCGGCGGCCCTCGGCGATCTTCGCCTGCTCGTCGTCGCCGGCGCCCTGCACCATCACCACGAACTCGCCCTTGCGCTGGTTGTCGTCGGCCTGCACGGCGGCCAGCAGTTGCTCCAGACTGCCGTCGAGCACGGTCTCGAACAGCTTGGTCAGTTCGCGCGCGACCGCCGCCGGGCGCTCGCCGCCGAACGCGGCGGCCATGTCCGCCAACGACTCGACGATACGGTGCGAGGATTCGTAGAACACCAGCGTGCCGGTCTCGCCGGCCAACCGTTGCAGGCGCTCGCGGCGCGCGGCGGCCTTGGCCGGCAGGAAGCCCTCGAACACGAAGCGGTCGCTCGGCAGGCCGGCCACGCTCAATGCCGCGATCGCCGCGCAGGCACCCGGCACCGGGCTGACCCTCACCCCCGCCGCGCGCGCGGCGCGCACCAGCCGGAAGCCGGGGTCGCTGACCAGCGGGGTGCCGGCGTCGCTGACCAGCGCCAGCGATTCGCCGCCCAGCAGGCGCGCCACCACGCGCTCGGCCATCGCCTCCTCGTTGTGGTCGTGCAGCGCCACCAGCGGCTTGCCGATGCCGAAGTGCGACAGCAGCTGGCCGGTGTGGCGGGTGTCCTCGGCGCAGATCGCCGCCACCGAACGCAACACCTCCTGCGCGCGCGGGCTCAGGTCGGCAAGGTTGCCGATCGGCGTGGCAACGACATACAGGGTGGCGGCAGGGGCGGGCATCATCGGCTTTTCCGTGGGCAAGGGTAGAATCCTACCGTCTCCTCCACCCCGCGCCGCCGCATGCCGTTGAATGGACTTCGAATGAACAAGCTCGCCGCACGGATCACCACCCTGTCACTGTCGCTGCTGCTGTTCGCCGGCTGCGCCACCACCGGCATGGCGCCCACCGCGTCACCCGGCCAGCAGGCAGCCATCGCCTTGCTCGACCAGGGCAAACCGCGCGAGGCGGCGCAGCAACTGGAAGGCGAGGCGGCACTGGCGCGGGGCGCGCAGCGCGCGCAACTGCTGGCCGACGCCGCCTTCGCCTGGCACGAGGCCGGCGACGATGCGCGCGCGCGCATGCTGCTGGCGCAGGTGCAGGCCCGCCAGCTGGCCGGCGCCAGCCAGCAGCGCCATGCCCTTTTGATCGCGGAACTGGCCCTGGCCGACAAGCAGCCGGGCACCCTCCTGCAGACACTGGGCGGCCAACCCGATCAATTGCCGGCAGCCTTGCAGGCGCGCTGGTACCTGGCACGCGCGCAGGCACAGGAAACCGCCGGCGATGCCTTCGCCACCGCCGGCGAGCGTGCACGCGCCAACCCGCTGCTGTCCGGCAGTGCCCGCGCTGACAATCAGCGCGCCATCGTCCGCCTGCTGGCCAGCCTCGACGACGCCACCCTCACCCGGCGCAGCACGGCGCTGCCGGTGGGCGACCCGCTTTACAACCATGCAGGCCGTGCCCTGATCGGCCGCGGCCTGCCGCTGCCACGCCCGTTCGACCGCGATGCCGCCTGGCAGATGGACACCGACAAGCGCCCGCCGGCCGAGGCCGACGGCTACCGGCCGCCACTGAAGATGGCGGTGCTGCTGCCGCTGTCCGGCAGCCTCGCCACCGCCGCCGCGCCGGTGCGCGACGGCCTGCTGACCGGCTACTACGCCGAGTACCGCCACCGCCCGCAGCTCGACTTCATCGACACCCGCGGCACCCCGGCCGGCGCCGGCGCCGCCTACGACAAGGCGGTGGCCGATGGCGCCGACTTCGTGGTCGGGCCGCTGGGCCGCGACGAGGTCGACGCGTTGTTCGCCCGCGACCAGTTGCAGGTTCCGGTGCTGGCGCTGAACCGCGGCAAGGACACCCCACCGCCGGGCAGCGCCGGTTTCTCGCTGGCGCCGGAGGACGACGGCATCATGGCCGCCGAATACCTGCTGGCACGCGAGCGCGGCAACGTGCTGGTGATCGTCAGCAACGACGACACCGGCCGCCGCGCCGCAGCCGCCTTCGGCGAGCGCTTCGCCCAGCGCGGCGGCAAGGTGGCGGCCAGCATCGGCGTCGGCGACGCCCCGGCCGACATCGGCGCGCAGCTGCGCCAGGCCGGCACGGTGGATTCGGTGTTCCTGGCGGTCAAGGGCCCGCAGGCGCGGATGCTGACGCCGCAGCTGGCGCTGGCCGGGCTCGCCGGCACCACCCGCGTGGGCACCTCGCAACTGGTTTCCGGCACCGGCAAGGCCGAGGAGGACATGCCGCTGGACGGCATTGCCTTCCCGAGCGAGGCATGGACTACGCGCGGCGCCGCCGGCCTGCCTGCCGCCAGCGAACTGGCCGCCACCCTGCCGACCGCACGCGGTGCCGCCGCGCGCCTGTTCGCCTTCGGCTTCGACGCCTGGAAGATTTCCGCCTACCTGGAAAAGCTGGCCAACAGCAGCGGCGGCAGCGGCCTGGCCGGGGCCACCGGCACCCTGCACCTGGACGGTTTCGGCAACGTGCTGCGCACGCCGGCGTGGTCCACCTTCCGCGGTGGCCAGCCGGTGCCGATCGGTGATGGCCGCTGAGCAGGCCGGTCGTGGCGCGGCGGTCGAGGCCGCCGCGCGCCGCCATCTGGAGAACGCCGGCCTGCGCTGGCTGGCCGGCAACGTCCGCTACCGCGGCGGCGAGCTCGATCTGGTGATGCTCGACCCGGCCGCCGGCAGCCTCGTGTTCGTGGAGGTGCGCTACCGTCGCCATGCCATGTTCGGCGGCGGCGCGGCCTCGGTGGATGCCGGCAAGCGCCGCAGGTTGCTGCTGGCCGCGCAGCTCTATCTTTCCACGCACCCGCAACATGCGCAGTCGCCCTGCCGCTTCGACGTGGTCGAGGCCAGCGGCGAACCGCCACGATTGAACTGGCTGCGCGATGCCTTCCGTGCCGACGACTGCTGATGCGATGAACCCGCTGCCCACCGCCTTCACCGATGAACTGTCGCGGCTGCTCGGCGAGCACTGGCGCACCGACGCCGCCGCATTGGCCGCGCATGCGCAGGACAACTCCTGGCGCCACGCGCTGCCGCAGGGCGTGGCGCTGCCTTCGAGCCGCGAACAGGTGCAGGCCATCGTCCGCGCGTGCCGCGCGCACGGCGTGGCGTTGGTCGGGCGCGGCACCGGCACCGGCACCACCGGCGCGGCGGTGCCCAGCGCCGGCGGCATCGTGCTGTCGTTCACGCGCATGGACCGCATCCTCGCCATCCGCCCCGGCGACCGCTGCGCGGTGGTCGAACCGGGCGTGTTGAACGGCGACCTGCAACAGGCCTTGATGCCGCACGGCCTGTTCTGGCCGCCGGACCCGTCCAGCTTCGAGATCTGCAGCATCGGCGGCAACCTCGCCACCAATGCCGGCGGCCCGCGCGCGGTGAAATACGGCACCAGCCGGGACAACGTGCTCGGGCTGGTGGCCGTCACCGGCGCGGGCGAGATCATCGAATGCGGCGGCCCGTGGACCAAGGACGCCACCGGCTACGACCTCACCCACCTGATCGTCGGCAGCGAGGGCACGCTGGCGCTGATCGTCGAGGCCACGCTGAAGCTGGCGCCACGCCCGCGCGCGCAGGCCGGCCTGCGCGTGCTCTACCGCGACGCCGAAAGCGCGGCGGCGGCGGTGTCGCGGGTGATGGTCCAGCCGGCCACGCCGACCACGCTGGAATTCATGGATGCGCGCAGCCTGGCGCTGCTGCGCCGCAATGGCGCGCAGGTGCCCGAGGCCGGGGCGATGCTGCTGATCGACGCCGATGGCGACGAGGACACCCTGCCCAACGTGCTGCATGCGCTGGCGCAGGCGGCCGAGGGCGATGGCCTGCTGGCGCTGGACGTGGCGATGGACGGCAGCGCGCGCGAAAAATTGTGGGCGGCGCGGCGCGCGTTGTCACCGGCGCTGAAGAGCATCGCGCCGGGCAAGATCAACGAGGACGTGGTGGTGCCGGTGTCGCGCATTCCCGAACTGGTGGCCGGGGTGCAGGCGTTGTCGGCGCGCTTCGCGCTGCCCATCGTCGCCTTCGGCCATGCCGGCAACGGCAACCTGCACGTTAACATCCTCTACCACCCGGACGATGCCGGCGAGAACGCGCGCGCGCATGCGGCGTTGCCGGAAGTGTTCGCGCTGGCGCTGGCGCTGGGCGGCACCCTGTCCGGCGAACACGGCATCGGCCTGGCCAAGCGCGACTTCATGGCACGGGCCTTCACCCCGGCCACGCTGGCGGCGATGCGCGCGATCAAGCAGGCGCTCGATCCCGACGGCATCCTCAACCCCGGCAAGGTGCTGCCGCCGTCGTAGGAGCGACGTGAGTCGCGACCTTAGGTGTTGCCGGGAAAGCCTCATCGCGACTCGCGTCGCTCCTACAAAAACCTGCCGGAACCGCGCAATCGGCCGCTCCCCACCTTCGTCGCCACGCTGTTGCCGCATCGTTTTCAACGGCAACCATGCTGCCGTGGCGGGCATTCGCGCCGCATTGCGGCATGGCGCTCCGTGCATCCAGCGCACAAGGCTTGACAGCGGCAAAAGTCGCATGTTTATCTCGGACCCATGCTGCAACGCCACACCGCCACCGTCCACCTGTCGCCGAGCCCGGCTCCCGCCGCGGCCTCGCTGCTTGTACTCGTGCTTATTACCGGGCCCACAGGTGCGGGACGAGCTGGCGCGTAGTCGAAAAAAGCCAGTTTCGATCAAGAACCCCGCACCGGCCCCGGTGCGGGGTTTTTCGTTTCCAGCATCCATTTCAACTGAAACCATGTCCATCGCCACTACCGCCAAACAGAAAACCACCGCCTGCGATGCACCGCGCACCGCAGCGGCCCGCGTCCATTGCCCGCCTCCCCCGACGGCCGCCGCGTCCTGACGCGACGGCCGTTTCTTTCTTCACCGCACCCTTTCTCTTCATCGCAAGGAACCAAGCCCCATGAGCACCAACGACCTGCCCCAGATCAAGATCGCCGTCATCGGTTACGGCAGCCAAGGCCGCGCCCATGCGCTGAACCTGCGTGAATCCGGTTTCGACGTCACCGTCGGCCTGCGCCCGGGTGGCCCGACCGAAGCCAAGGCACAGGCCGATGGCTTCACCGTCAAGGCGCCCGCCGAGGCGGTCAAGGACGCCGACCTGGTCGCGGTGCTGACCCCGGACATGGTCCAGCAGAAGCTCTACGACGAAGTGCTGGCGCCGAACATGAAGCAGGGCGCGTGCCTGCTGTTCGCCCACGGCCTGAACGTGCACTACGGCATGATCACCCCGCGCGTGGACCTGGACGTGGTGCTGGTCGCGCCGAAGGGCCCGGGCGCGCTGGTACGCCGCGAATACGAGATCGGCCGCGGCGTGCCGTGCATCTGGGCGGTCTACCAGGACAAGAGCGGCAAGGCCGAGCAGTACGCGCTGGCCTATGCCGCCGGCCTGGGCGGCGCGCGCGCCAACCTGATCCAGACCACCTTCAAGGAAGAAACCGAAACCGACCTGTTCGGCGAGCAGGCGGTGCTGTGCGGCGGCGCCTCGTCGCTGGTGCAGGCCGGCTTCGAGACGCTGGTGGAAGCCGGCTACCAGCCGGAGATCGCCTACTACGAAGTGCTGCACGAGCTGAAGCTGATCGTCGACCTGTTCTACGAAGGCGGCATCAGCCGCATGCTGGAGTTCGTCTCCGAGACCGCGCAGTACGGCGACTACGTCAGCGGCCCGCGGGTGATCGACGCCGGTACCAAGGCGCGCATGAAGGACGTGCTCAAGGACATCCAGGACGGCACCTTCACCCGCAACTGGGTGGCCGAGTACAACGCCGGCCTGCCGAACTACAACAGGTTCAAGCAGGCCGACCTGGAGCACCCGATCGAGAAGGTGGGCAAGGAGCTGCGCGCCAAGATGGTCTGGCTGCAAGCCCAGAACGCGTAAACCCGCGGTCCCCCACCCGCAACAGGCAAAGGTCGCTGCATGAACACTCCCGTCCACGGCGCGCCACGCAACGGCGCACGCTGGTTGACGCAGGCCCTGGAGGCCGAAGGCGTGCAGACGCTGTTCGGCTATCCGGGCGGCACCATCATGCCGTTCTACGACGCATTGGTGGATTCCACCCTCAAGCACATCCTGGTGCGCCACGAGCAGGGCGCGGCACTGGCCGCCAACGGCTACGCCCGCGCCAGCGGCAGGGTCGGCGTATGCGTGGCCACCTCCGGTCCCGGCGCGTCGAACCTGGTCACCGGCATCGCCGACGCGATGCTCGACTCGGTGCCGATGGTGTGCATCACCGGCCAGGTCGCCACGCCGCTGCTGGGCACCGATGCGTTCCAGGAGCTGGACGTGTTCGGCATGATGATGCCGATCGTCAAGCACAGTTGGTTGGTGCGCAGCGTCGACGAGCTGCCACGGGTGCTGGCCGAGGCGTTCCGCGTCGCCCGCGAGGGCCGCCCCGGCCCGGTGCTGATCGACCTGCCCAAGGACGTGCAGCTGGCCGATGCCTCGCACCTGCCCGACCACGTACCGGCCACGGTCGAGCCGGTGCCGGCGCCGGACGCGCAGCGGCTGGCCGAGGCGGTGGCGATGATTGCCACGGCCGAGAAGCCGGTGATCTACGGCGGCGGCGGCATTGCCCTGGCCGAGGCGGTGGGCGAGTTCCGCGGCTTCGTCGAGGCCAGCGGCATCCCCACCGTGCTGACCCTGCGCGGGCTGGGCGCGCTGCCGGCCAACCACCCGCAATACTTGGGCATGCTGGGCATGCACGGCACCCGCGCCGCCAACATGGCGGTGCAGGAGTCGGACCTGCTGATCGTGGTCGGCGCGCGCTTCGACGACCGCGCCACCGGCAAGCTGGCCGAATTCGCGCCGTTCGCGCGCGTCATCCACCTGGATGCCGATGCGTATGAAATCTCCAAGCTGCGCGGTGCCGACATCGCCATTCCCGGCAACGTCAAAACCGGTCTGCAGGCGCTGAGCAAGGTGCGTGGCGAAAATGTGAATCCCTCGCAAAAGCCGGCACATCCATGTGCCGGGACTCAAAAGGACAGCTGGCGCGCGCGCTGCGCGGCCAACCGCGAGAAGTTCGCCGCGCGCTACGACGCACCGGGCAAGGACATCTATGCCCCGGCGCTGCTCAAGCGGCTGAGCGAGATCGCCCCGCCGGACACCGTGATCACCTGCGACGTCGGCCAACACCAGATGTGGGTGGCGCAACACTGCCGCTTCAACCACCCGCGCAACCACCTGACCAGCGGCGCGCTGGGCACGATGGGCTTCGGTCTGCCGGCGGCGATGGGCGCGCAGTTCGCCTGCCCCGAGCGCACCGTGGTGCTGGTCTCCGGCGACGGCAGCTTCATGATGAACGTGCAGGAGCTGGCGACCATCGCCCGCTGCCGGCTGCCGGTGAAGATCGTGCTGCTGGACAACGCCTCGCTGGGCATGGTCCGGCAGTGGCAGGAGCTGTTCTTCGCCGAGCGCTACAGCGAGATCGACCTGTCCGACAACCCGGATTTCGCCGCGCTGGTGCAGGTGTTCGGCATCCCCGCCACGCACATCACCCAACGCGCGGAAGTGGAGGACGCGCTGGCCGCGCTGCTGGACACCCCCGGCCCGGCACTGCTGCACGTGGGCATCGACGCCCGCGCCAACGTGTGGCCGCTGGTGCCGCCGAACAATGCCAACAGCACCATGCTGGACAGCAACCCCGCCCATGCCCGTGCAACGCAGGAGAACCCCAATGCAATACCGGCTTGAGCTGGTGCTGAAGCCCGCCGAAGGCGCGCTGCTGCGCGTGCTGGGCATGGTCGAGCGCCGCGGCTTCTTCCCGCACAACATCGACGGCAGGCGCAGCGCCGACGGCTGGCGCGTGCGCATGGAGATTTCCGGCCAGCGTCCGCCGGAGACGCTGCGCCACCAGTTGGAGAAGGTCTATGACTGCGAATCGGTGCAGGTCGTAGCGCTGGACGATGCTGAGGTGGCGGCATGAATCCTGATGTAGCCGTAATGCGTGGGATGCAGCACTTCCCTTCTCCCATCGGGGTGAAGGCGTGTGGCCTGCGAGCCATTGGCTCGCACACGCCTGAACGCCCGGCGCGCTGCGCCGGGCCGGGGCGCGGAGCGAGGTGGCGCGTAGCGCCGGATGAGGGGCGAGCGAAGTCCATATGTCTGAACCATCGTGACTCCGTTGCCCCTCACCCCAACCCCTCTCCCGATGGGAGAGGGGCTTTGGCACCTCGCAATCGGAGGCGTCTTCTTCGACGCCACACGACGCCCCTCCATTCCCCGTTCCCTGTTCCCCGTTCCCGGCCGCTCCATGCCTGACCGCGGCCGTTCCACCGCCGATGCCGACAGCGCGGGCGACGTAACCGTCAGCGTCGCCGACGTATTGGCCGCACAGGCACGCCTGCGCCGCTTCCTGCCGCCGACGCCGCTGCACTACGCCGAGCGCTTCGGCACCTGGCTCAAGCTCGAAAACCTGCAACGTACCGGCTCCTACAAGGTGCGCGGCGCATTGAACGCGATGCTGGCGGCGCTGGAGCGCGGCGACGAGCGCCCGGTGATCTGCGCCTCGGCCGGCAACCACGCGCAGGGCGTGGCGTGGGCCGCGTACCGGCTGGGCGTGCAGGCCATCACGGTGATGCCGCATGGCGCGCCGGCCACCAAGATCGCCGGCGTGCAGCACTGGGGCGCCACCGTGCGCCAGCACGGCAACAGCTACGACGAGGCCTATGCCTTCGCCCGCGAACTGGCCGGGCAGAACGGCTACCGCTTCCTGTCCGCGTTCGACGACCCCGACGTGATCGCCGGGCAGGGCACGCTGGGCATCGAGATCGCCCCGCACGCGCCGGACGTGGTGATCGTGCCGATCGGCGGCGGCGGCCTGGCGTCCGGCGTGGCGTTGGCGCTGAAATCGCAGGGCGTTCGCATCATCGGCGCGCAGGTCGAGGGCGTGGATTCGATGGCGCGCGCGATCAAGGGCGACGTGCGCGAGATCGCGCCGGTGGCGACCCTGGCCGATGGCGTCAAGGTCAAGATCCCCGGCTTCATCACCCGCCGGCTGTGCGCCAGCCTGCTCGACGACGTGGTCATCGTGCGCGAGGCCGAGCTGCGCGAGACGCTGGTGCGGCTGGCGCTGGAGGAACACGTCATCGCCGAGGGCGCCGGCGCGCTGGCACTGGCCGCCGGTCGCCGCGTGGCCGGCAAGCGCAAGTGCGCGGTGGTGTCCGGCGGCAACATCGACGCCGCCGTGCTCGCCACCCTGCTCTCCGAAGTCCGCCCCAGCCCCCCGCGCAAACCACGACGGCGCAACCCCGAACGACTTCGCAGCCGCGTCGCCGGCAGCGCGGCGCGCGCGCCCCGAACCGAACCTTCCAACATCATCGCTACCGCCGTCGAGGAGACCCTCTGGTGAATACTCCAACCATCAATACCCCGCGAATTACCATCTTCGACACCACCCTGCGCGACGGCGAGCAATCCCCCGGCTGCAGCATGACCCCACCGCAGAAGCTGGTGATGGCACGCGCGCTGGCCGAGCTGGGCGTGGATGTCATCGAAACCGGCTTCCCGGCCAGCTCGCAGTCCGACCGCGAGGCGATGGCGCTGATCGGCCGCGAGCTGCGTGAGCCGGTGCTGGCGGTGCTGTCGCGCTGCCTGCCGGGCGACATCGAGACCTCGGTCAAGGCGCTGGAAGCGGCGGCCAAACCGCGCCTGCACGTGTTCCTGTCCACCAGCCCGCTGCACCGCGAGCACAAGCTGCGCATGAACAAGGAGCAGGTGCTGGAGTCGGTACGCAAGCACGTCACGCTGGCGCGCGGCTACATCGACGACGTCGAGTTCTCCGCCGAGGACGCCACCCGCACCGAGCTGGATTTCCTCACCGAGGTGGCGCAGGTTGCCATCGCCGCCGGCGCACGCACCATCAACCTGCCGGACACCGTCGGCTTCACCACCCCGGAGGAGATCCGCGCGATGTTCCAGCACGTGATCGCCAACGCCGCCGGCGCCGACAAGGTGGTGTTCAGCACCCACTGTCACAACGACCTGGGCCTGGCCGTGGCCAACTCGCTGGCCGCCATCGAGGGCGGCGCGCGGCAGGTGGAAGGCTCGATGAATGGCATCGGCGAGCGCGCCGGCAACTGCGCGCTGGAGGAGATCGCGATGGTGCTGAAGGTGCGCAACGCCTTCTACAACTTCGATACCGGTTTCGACACCCGCCGCATCGTGCCGACCTCGCAGCTGCTGCAGCGGCTGGTGGGCATGCCGGTGCAACGCAACAAGGCCATCGTCGGCGCCAATGCCTTCGCCCACGAATCGGGCATCCACCAGCACGGCATGCTGCGCAACCGCAACACCTACGAAATCATGCACCCGCAGGACGTGGGCTGGGCCGACACGCAGATGGTGCTGGGCCGCCACAGCGGCCGCGCCGCGGTCGAGGCACGCCTGCGCGCGCTGGGCTACTGGCTGGAGGAGGAAGAACTGAAGCTGGTGTTCGAGCAGTTCAAGAACGTGTGCGAACAGCAGCGGGTGGTCACCGACGCCGACCTGCAGGCGCTGATGCAGGGCACCTCCGGCAACGATGGCTACCGGCTGGCGTCGATGACCATCAGCGACGTCGGCAGCCGCGCCAACGCGCTGGTCGAGCTGTCCGACCCGGAAGGCAACCGCGTGGCCGAGACCGCGCAGGGCGACGGCCCGGTCGACGCGCTGTTCGCCGCGCTGTCGGCCGCCACCGGCATCCAGCTGACCCTGGACAGCTACCACGTGCACAGCGTCGGCATCGGCGCCGACGCGCGCGGCGAGGCCAACCTCAGCGTGCGCCACGAGGGCGAGATACTGGAAGGTACCGGCACCAGCCGCGACATCATCGAGGCCAGCGCGCTGGCCTGGCTGGACGTCACCAACCGCCTGCTGCGCCAGCGCGAAGGCGTGAACAACGAGGAAGCCGTCAGCGCCTGAGCGCGGCGGCAGGCACAGGCAACGGAACCGAACACGATGAGCCCCGCACCCAAGACCCTGTACGACAAACTGTGGGACGCCCACGTCGTCGTCCCCGAAAGCGACAGCGCGCCGGCCGTGCTGTACATCGACCTGCACCTGATCCACGAGGTCACCTCGCCGCAGGCCTTCACCGAACTGCGCGAACGCGGCCTGAAGCCGCGCCGCCCGGACCGCACCAAGGCGACGATGGACCACTCCACGCCGACCCTGCCGGCCGGCGCCGACGGCAAACTGCCGTATGCGAGCAAGGCGTCGGAAGCGCAGGTCGAGATGCTGGCGAAGAACTGCGCCGAATACGGCATCGAGCTGTTCGACATGGCCTCGAGCAGCCGCGGCATCGTCCACGTCATCGCGCCGGAGCAGGGCTTCACCCAGCCGGGCATGACGATTGTTTGTGGCGACAGCCACACCTCCACCCACGGCGCGTTCGGCGCGCTGGCGTTCGGCATCGGCACCAGCGAGGTCGGCCACGTGCTGGCCACGCAATGCCTGCTGCAACGCAAGGCCAAGACCATGTCGATCACCGTCGATGGCGAATTGGCGCCGGGCGTCGGCGCCAAGGACGTGGTGCTGCACATCATCGGCGTGATCGGCGTCAACGGCGGCACCGGCCACGTCATCGAGTTCCGCGGCTCGGCGATCCGTGCGATGGACATGGAGCAGCGCATGACCCTGTGCAACATGTCGATCGAGGCCGGCGCCCGCGCCGGCATGGTCGCGCCGGACCAGATCACCTTCGACTGGGTGGCGAAGACCCCGCGCGGCCCCAAGGGCGCCGACTTCGACAAGGTGGTTGCCTACTGGCAAACCTTGAACAGTGACGAAGGCGCGCGCTTCGACGTGGAGGTGCGCATCGACGCCGCCGACATCCGCCCGACCCTGACCTGGGGCACGCACCCGGGCACCGCGATTGCGGTGGATGCGCCGATCCCCGCCGCCAACGACGCCGCCGCGCAGAAGGGGCTGGACTACATGAAACTCGAGGCCGGCCACGCGTTGGCCGGCACGCCGGTCGACGTGGTGTTCGTCGGTTCCTGCACCAACGGCCGCCTCAGCGACATGCGCGACGTGGCGACGGTGCTGCGCGGCCGCCGCGTCGCCGCGGGCGTGCGCATGCTGGTGGTGCCGGGTTCGGAGATCGTCAAGCGCGAGGCCGAGGCCGAGGGCATCCACGAGATCGTGCGCGCCGCCGGCGCCGAGTGGCGCGAACCGGGTTGCTCGATGTGCATCGCGATGAACGGTGACCTGGTCGCACCGGGACAGCTGGCGGTGAGCACCAGCAACCGCAATTTCGAGGGCCGCCAGGGGCCGGGCTCGCGCACCCTGCTGGCCTCGCCACTGAGCGCCGCATGGGCCGCGGTGAACGGCCATGTCGCCGACGTGCGCGAACTGTTCGACAAGGAGGTGGCGTGATGGCCGGTTTCCGTACCCTGAGCTCGCGCAGCGTGGTGCTGCGCCAGACCAATATCGACACCGACCAGATCATCCCGGCGCGCTTCCTGTCCACCACCGAGCGCGCAGGGTTGGGCCGCAACGCCTTCAATGACTGGCGCTGGCAGGCCGACGGCTCGCCGAACCCGGAGTTCGCGTTCAACCAGCCGCACAACGCCGGCCGCAGCATCCTGCTGGCCGGGCGCAACTTCGGCTGCGGCTCCTCGCGCGAGCATGCGCCATGGGCGCTGACCGACCTGGGCCTGCGTGCCATCGTCAGCAGCGAGATCGCCGACATTTTCCGTGGCAACTCGCTGAAGAACGGGCTGCTGCCGATCGTGCTGGACGAGGCCGACGTGCAGGAACTGATGCAGCACCCGGACGACGAGCTGACCATCGACGTCGCCACGCGCGAACTGCGCACGTCCGCCGGCAAGGTGTATTCCTTCCCGCTGGATGGCTTCTCGCAGACCTGCCTGCTGGAAGGCGTGGACCAGCTCGGCTGGTTGCTGGGGCGCGTGCCGGAGATCGAGCGCTACGAGGCTTCACACGCGGCGTGACCTGCCTTTCCCTTCTCCCCTCGGGAGAAGGTGCCCGAAGGGCGGATGAGGGGCAAACGTAGTCCATGATGGTTAGTCGTCTGGACTCCATTGCCCCTCACCCCAACCCCTCTCCCGAAGGGAGAGGGGCTTCAAATAGCAAAAACAAAACCACTGGAAGACCCCATGCAAGCCAACATCGTCGTACTGCCGGGTGACGGCATCGGCCCGGAAATCACCGCCGTCGCCGTCGAGGTGCTCAAGGCCGTCGCCACCCGCTTCGGCCACGACTTCAGCTTCAGCGAACACGACATTGGCGGCATCGCCATCGACAACCACGGCGAGCCGCTGCCAGCCGCCACCCTGGATGCCTGCGCCAAGGCCGACGCCGTGCTGCTCGGCGCGGTCGGTGGCCCCAAATGGTCCGATCCCAACGCCAAGGTGCGCCCGGAGCAGGGCCTGCTCGCGATCCGCAAGGCGCTGGGCCTGTTCGCCAACCTGCGCCCGGTGCGCACCCACCCGGCCGCCCTGCACGCCTCACCGATCAAGCCGGAACTGCTGAAGGACGTCGATTTCATCGTCGTGCGCGAGCTGACCGGCGGCATCTACTTCGGCGACAAGACCCGCGACGCGCAAAGCGCCAGCGACCTGTGCCGCTACACCACCGCAGAGATCGAACGCGTACTGCGCAGCGCCTTCAGGCTCGCGCAGCAGCGCCGCGGCAAGCTGACCTCGGTGGACAAGGCCAACGTGCTGGAAACCTCGCGGCTGTGGCGCGACGTCGCCGCGCGCATCGGCCGCGAGGAATTCCCCGACGTCGAACTGGAACACCAACTGGTCGACTCGATGGCGATGCACCTGATCGCCAGGCCGCGCGCCTACGACGTGATCGTCACCGAGAACATGTTCGGCGACATCCTCACCGACGAGGCCTCGATGCTGGCCGGCTCGCTGGGCCTGCTGCCGTCCGCCTCGTTGGGTGAGGAAGGCAAGGTCGGTATCTATGAGCCGATCCACGGCTCGGCCCCGGACATCGCCGGCAAGGGCATCGCCAATCCCTACGCCACCCTCCTCAGCGCGGCGATGCTGCTGCGCCACTCACTGGGGCTGGAAGCCGAAGCTGCCACCATCGAGCAAGCCGTCGCCCGCGCCCTCGACGACGGCCTGTTCACCGCCGACCTCGCCGCGCAGGGGCAGGCACTTTCCACGCGACAAGCGGCACAGGCGGTTCTTGATCGCCTGCAATGACTTCCATGACGCGGCCATTGGCCGCGTTCTTGTTTCGATTGTCCTTTCCTTGTCCCACTTCCCCCTCCAGAGGTGACACCCTTGAACCACCGCAGCCCCGATGACTTCCTGGCCTACGTCGCCAGCCGCGATGCGCACCAGCCCGAGTTCCTGCAGGCGGTCAAGGAAGTCACCCACAGTCTCTGGCCGTTCCTGCAACGGCACCCGCATTACACCCGGCATGGCCTGCTCGAACGCCTCGTCGAACCGGAACGGGTCATCCAGTTCCGCGTGGCCTGGGCCGATGACAGCGGCCGCGCCCACGTCAACCGCGCCTGGCGCGTGCAGCACAGCTCGGCGATCGGCCCGTTCAAGGGCGGCATGCGCTTCCACCCCTCGGTGAACCTGTCGATCCTGAAGTTCCTGGCCTTCGAGCAGACCTTCAAGAACGCCCTGACCACGCTGCCGATGGGCGGCGGCAAGGGCGGCTCGGACTTCGACCCCAAGGGCAAGAGCGACGGCGAGGTGATGCGCTTCTGCCAAGCGCTGATGCTGGAGTTGTACCGCCACCTCGGCCCGGACACCGACGTGCCGGCCGGTGACATCGGCGTGGGCGCGCGCGAGGTCGGCTTCATGGCCGGCATGATGAAGAAGCTCAGCAACGACGCGGCCTGCGTGTTCACCGGCAAGGGCATCGCCTACGGCGGCAGCCTGATGCGCCCGGAAGCCACCGGTTACGGCACCGTGTATTTCGTCGAACAGATGCTGCACCACGCCCGCCGCGAAACCCACGGCGCGAAAGTGCTGATCTCCGGCTCCGGCAACGTCGCCCAGTTCGCCGCGCTCAAGGCCGCCGAACTCGGCGCGCAGGTGCTGACCTTCTCCGACTCCGGCGGCACCCTGTTCGCCCCCGACGGCTTCGACGAGCAGGCCATGCAGGAAGTGATGGCGCTGAAGAACGAGCGCCGCGGCCGCCTCGCCGAACTGGCCGACGACAAGCGCTTCGACTACCTCGAAGGCCGCCGCCCGTGGCACATCCCGGCCGACATCGCCCTGCCCTGCGCCACCCAGAACGAACTGGACGGCGAGGACGCCCGCACCCTGGTCCACAACGGCGTGCTGTGCGTGGCCGAGGGCGCCAACATGCCCTCCACGCTGGAAGCGGTGGACGTGTTCTTGCAGGCCGGCACCCTGTACGCCCCCGGCAAGGCCAGCAACGCCGGCGGCGTGGCCACCTCCGGGCTGGAAATGAGCCAGAACGCATTGCGCCTGTCCTGGCGCCACGCCGACGTCGACGAACGACTGCACGTGATCATGAAGGAGATCCACGCCAATTGCGTGCAGCATGGCGTGCGCGCCGATGGCAGCGTCAACTATGTCGATGGCGCGAATATCGCCGGATTCGTCAAGGTGGCCGACGCGATGCTGGCTCAGGGGCTGTACTGAGGATGTCCCGTCCCTTCTTCCGCGCGGAGGAAGGGACATCGCCGGTATCCACCCCAATCGGCCCGACACCTTGGCCTGACACCACCCTTCCAGGCACATGAACGCCTGCGACGTGCTGGATGACTTGGGGGCAACCAGTTGAGCGCGGACATGCGGTGCTTGCCCGCAGGCGCCGCGCCACGCATACCCCCTGCCAGACCAGTGCCCAGCGGATGGCCTCGCCGCCACCCGATGCTGGTGCTGCGCCTCGGGAAAATGATCTTCATGTCATGTCGATTCCATGCCTCCTCGTTCGTCTGGTTGATGGAGCAGGTCAATTCGGATGTTGCGGCCTGCGCTCCAACCCGACCCAACTGGAGGATATCCATGACAATCACCATTACCGCCTTCGAAAAATCCCCCGATGGCGGCAAGGGGCTGGCGCGTGACATGCGCGTTCGCTGGGCGTTGGAAGAGGTGAACCAGCCGTACCAGGTTCGCCCCGTTTCGTTCCAGGCGATGAAGAAACCCGCGCATCTCGGCATTCAGCCCTTTGGCCAGATTCCGACCTACGAAGAGGGTGATCTCGTATTGTTCGAGAGTGGCGCGATCGTCCTTCATATCGCCGGGTGCCACCCGGGTCTGTTGCCGACGGATGCCAATGCCCGGGCACGCGCCATTGCATGGATGTTTGCCGCGCTCGGCACGATAGAGCCTCCCATATTTGAACTTGCAACAGCCAAGTTCCTCGAGGTGGAAAAGCCCTGGAGCAAGGAGCGCCTGCCCTTGATCCAGGATCGCATCCGCAATCGACTGAAGCAGCTATCCGCTTGGTTGGGTGGTACCGATTGGCTTGATGGTCCGTTCAGTGCAGGCGATCTGATGATGGTCCACGTGCTGCAGAGATTGAAACCCTCCGGCCTTCTCGATGAATTCCGGAATCTGGCCGATTACGTCGCCCGCGGGGAGGCACGGCCCGCATACAAGCGGGCTTTCGCCGCCCAATTGGCCGCCAACAGCCCTGCCCGGAATGCCCGGGCCTGACCACATGCCGCGGCCGATCGCCATCCCGCTGCATCACCTGCCGGCACCCGGCCCCAGGCGGCAAGCCGCACCACTCGCGCATCGAGGATCATCCGATGAAACATCCATCCCTGGCCCCCGATCAGATCACCCTGCTGGGTACCGCGGATGACGTAGCCCTTGCAACCAGCGAGGTCATCCGGAAATTTCATGACGCATTCGACCATCACGATCCCGGGGCCATGAAGGACCTGGTGTCAGACGATTGCGTGATCGAGAATACGAACCCCGCCCCGGACGGAGCCCGTCTCGTCGGAAAGGCGGCATGCCTGGCGAACTGGCAGGATCTTGCAAGGTCGACGGCTACACGGTTCATCCGTGAGGAGGTGCTTGTCGTCGGTGAGCGCGCCATCATCCGGTGGCGCCATTGCTGGAGCGAAGACGACGGCCAGTCCATCCGCGGCATCAACCTGATGCGGGTCCGCGATGGACTCATCGTCGAAGCAACGGGTTACGTGAAAGGATGGAAAAGACCACGATGCATATATCGCTATCCGAATGGCAAACACGCCTCCCCCTGCCGGCCACCGATCTCTGGCCGCAGGGTGTCTGGGACATCGAGGCGATGGCACACGGCAGCATGTCGGTCATCCTGTTCACCCCGCGCGGGAAGGATTACCAGACCACGCATGCACAGGACGAGATCTACATCGTCATGACGGGAAGCGGAATTCTCGTGATCGAGGAACAGCCGTATCCTTTCACCGCCGGTGACGTGCTGTTCGTTGCGGCCGGTGCCATGCATCGTTTCGCGGAATTCACGGATGACCTGGTCACCTGGGCGATCTTCTGGGGCCCCAAGGGTGGCGAGGTTGCATGAGCAGGGGCGCCACGCATACTGCCGAACCCGGACATCGGATGCAGCGGAGAAATCATGGGCAGTTCAAACATTCAGGACCTTGTTGACCGGTATCTGGTCGCTTACAACGCCTTCGACATCGATGGCATGGTTTCGCTTCTTTCCCCGGATGTGCGTTTCGAAAACCACTCCGGTGGCCAGCTCACGGCGGCGACGAACGGCATCGAGGAGTTCAGGCAACTCGCGGAGCAGTCCAGGTCTCTGTTCTCCGAACGCGAGCAGCGCATCACGAACCTGGAGCTCGGCCATGAATCGGCAGTGGCCGCCATCGCCTATCGCGGAAAACTGGCGAAGGACATTCCCGATGGCCCGCCCGCCGGCACCCTCCTCGATCTCCAGGGCATATCCGAATTCTCGTTCGGCAATGGACGGATCACGAAGATCGTCGATCGCAGCTGATTGCGTGCCCGATGACTCTTCCTGGCGCAGGAGGGAAGCAGGCCCGTGGCCTCGATACAGATTGAAGGTGGCTGCTTCTGCGGAGCCATCCGCTACCGGATCGGCAGCAGACCCGACGGAAGCATGATCTGCCATTGCCGGACATGCCGCAGGCTGTTTTCCGCGCCCGTGGTCGCATGGCTGTCCGTTGACTCGGGCAGCTTCGAATTCATCCACGGCACGCCCGCCACGTTTTCGACCAGCGCACCGGTGACGCGCTGGTTCTGCGCGGCGTGCGGGACCCATGTGGCCTATGTGCACGCGGACGAACCTACCTTCATCGAGGTAGCCACGTGCAGCCTGGACGATCCATCGGAATTTCCTCCGACGCATCATTCGTGGCTGGGCCATGACCTTGCATGGGTGGCGTTCGGGGATGGCCTTCCCGTATTCCCGGAGTCACGCCACGGAGCCTCTTCCTGACGATCCATTCGGGCTGACGTGGCTTCGACATCCATCCGATGTCGCCATCATTCGATGAAACCCGACCCTGAGACCACTGGACGCCATGCCCTATCAACGATCACCGCTATTCCACAAGCACTACGAGCATTACAACCTGCCCCCGTACGGCAACTTCGTGGAGCAGAATGCAGTCACGATCGCCCAGGTGGAGCAATACGACAGGCTCATCGCCGAGCGGAGCGGGGAAACGGTTCTGGATCACTACATCCGCGACAACAAGGAACTGCTGGTAAACGCCCTCGATTTCGTCTCCACCGGCCACCAGGGTTCATGGGTGTTCCCGCAGCAGCAGATCAAGACGGCGCTCCGCGGGGAGGGAACCGGCCTGATTCCCGACTACCTGCTTTGCGGCAAAAGTTCCGACGGCCTCGCCTGGTGGGTGGTCGAGTTCAAGGGGGCCGATGAGCAACTGTTCACCACGGGCAAGGATGGCCGCGTTTCATTCAGCGCCACCGCGAACAAGGGCATCCTGCAATTGCTCGAGTACATCGATTTCTGCAACGAGCATCAATCGACACTGCGGGACCAGCTGAAGCTCACGGATTTCAGGGAGCCGCGCGGAATGCTCGTCATCGGCCACGAAGAGGAATTGGAAGGCGACGAACGGCTCCGCAAGCTGAAGGCCGCATGGAACCGCCTCGTCGGTGGCCGGCTTGAAATCCGCACGCACGATGCGCTTGTACGGGCAGCCAGGCACAAGGCCGAATTCCACCGCAATTTCGGCTGATGACGCGCGCCGCCCGGCATGCCGGGCGGCGCGCCAAGGCTTCAGGCCATTGCGAGCCAAGGGTCCACGGAGACTGCCGGCAACCCGCGCTCACCCGCACGGACAACGCTGCATCAACCCGGCAGGCTGCCCAGCGTCACCCGATCACGCTGCTCCAGATCCCGCACGGTTTCCACTTCAACAAAGCCAGCCTGTTCCAGCAGCGCGCGGATCGCCTCGCCCTGGTCCCGGCCATGCTCCAGCAGCAGCCAGCCGCCGCGCACGAGGTGGGCCGGCGCGCCGGCGATGATTTCGCGGATGGCATCCAGCCCGTCCGCACCGGACGCCAGCGCCGGCGGCGGCTCGAAGCGCAGGTCGCCCTGTTGCAGGTGCGGGTCGCCGGCGGCGATGTAGGGCGGGTTGCTGACGATCATGTCGAAGCGGTCGTTGCCCAGCGCGGCGTACCAGTGGCCGCGGCGGAACCAGACGTTTTCCAGCGTGTGCGCCTGCGCGTTCTTCACCGCCACCGCCAGCGTGGGGCCAAGCAGGTCGGTGGCGATCACCGTGGCCAGCGGGCGTTCGCTGGCGATGGACAGGGCGATCGCGCCGCTGCCGGTACCCATGTCGGCCACGCGGCGCAGCTTGTCCGCCGGCAGGCGGGCCAGCGCCTGCTCGACCAGCAGCTCGGTTTCCGGGCGCGGGATCAGGGTGGCGGGGTTGACCTGCAGGTCCAGCGTCCAGAAACCGCGGCGGCCGGTCAGGTAGGCCAGCGGCTGGCCTTCGGCGCGGTGCCGCAGCAACTGCTCGAAGCGCTGGCGGGCGTCGTCGGCCACCGCGTCGGTGGCATGCGCGAACAGCCAGGCGCGGTCCACGCCCAGTACGTGCAGCAGCAATTGCTCGGCATCGAAGCGGGCGTCCTCGCCCGGCAGCCGCGCGGCGCCCTCCCGCAACAGTTCGGCAACCTTCGACGTGGGCACGGCGCAACCTCGGTTCTTCGCGGGATGTTTCCGGAGCCGGGAGGATAGTCAGCCGGCCGGCTCCTGCCTACCGCGCGGGCCCAGGGAACGCCGGCGACGGCTTGGAAACCCGGCAAGACCCCCGATATCGAGGGAGACGATGGATCGAATGGCAGGCATCGATAGTCCTTATCTATTGATTCCATACATTCAATTCATTTGTTTCATTAGGCAACGCCTATTAGTCTTTGCCCTGTTCTCCACCCACCCCTTCAACCCAGAGGAAGCTCCATGTCCCTTATCAACACCCAGGTCCAGCCGTTCAAGGTCAACGCCTTCCACAACGGCAAGTTCATCGAAGTCACCGACGAGAGCCTGAAGGGCAAGTGGTCGGTGCTGATCTTCATGCCGGCGGCCTTCACCTTCAACTGCCCGACCGAGATCGAGGACGCGGCCGACAACTACGCCGAGTTCCAGAAGGCCGGCGCCGAGGTCTACATCGTCACCACCGACACCCATTTCTCGCACAAGGTGTGGCACGAGACCTCGCCGGCCGTGGGCAAGGCGAAGTTCCCGCTGATCGGCGACGCCACCCATGCGCTGACCAACGCCTTCGGCGTGCACATCCCGGAAGAGGGCCTGGCCCTGCGCGGCACCTTCGTGATCAACCCGGAAGGCGTGATCAAGACGCTGGAAATCCACTCCAATGAAATCGCCCGCGACGTCTCCGAGACCCTGCGCAAGCTGAAGGCCGCCCAGTTCACCGCCGCCCACCCGAACGAGGTGTGCCCGGCCAAGTGGAAGGAAGGCGACAAGACCCTGACCCCGTCGCTGGACCTGGTCGGCAAGATCTGAACCATCCCTCGCTCCCACCCCGCTTCGGCGGGCGTGGGGGTGAACCGCAACCTGTTGCCGCCCGCCAGCACCACGCCAGCCAGCCCCAGCCGGTTGCGGTTCACCCCTACTTTTGCCGGCGCGTTGCCTCGTGCAGCCCGCGCCCTCCCCCCGCTTTGCCTCGACGAAGGAGTTGTATCGTGCTCGACGACACCCTCAAGACCCAGTTGCAGCAGTACATGGGCCTGCTGCGCCAGCCGCTGCGGCTGATCGCCTCGCTCGACGACGGCGATGCCAGCCGGGAAATGCGCGGCCTGCTCGACGACATCGTCGCCGCCGCCAACGGCAAGGCGACGCTGGACACCACCGGCAGCGACGCGCGCAGGCCGTCGTTCGTCATCGCCCGCGAAGGCGAGAGCGAGGGCGTGCGCTTCGCCGGCCTGCCACTGGGCCACGAGTTCGAATCGCTGGTGCTGGCGCTGCTGTGGACCGGCGGCCACCCGCCGAAGGTGTCGCAGGAGGTGATCGACGGCATCAAGGCCATCGACGGCACGTTCGCCTTCGAGGTCTACATGTCGCTGAGCTGCCACAACTGCCCGGACGTGGTGCAGGCGCTGGCGCTGATGGCGATCCTCAACCCGAACATCAGCACCACGGTGATCGAGGGCGGTGCGTTCCAGCAGGAAGTCGATCAGCGCCAGGTGATGGCGGTGCCGATGGTGTTCCAGGGCGGGGAGATGTTCGATTCCGGGCGCATGTCGCTGGAGCAGATCGTGGCCCGCCTCGATACCAGCGCGACCAAGCGCGAGGCGGCGAAGATCGCCGCCAAGGAGGCGTTCGACGTGCTGGTGGTGGGCGGTGGCCCGGCCGGCGCGGCGGCGGCGGTCTATGCCGCGCGCAAGGGCATCCGCACCGGCGTGGCCGCCGAGCGCTTCGGCGGGCAGGTGCTGGACACGATGGCGATCGAGAACTTCATCTCGGTGCAGCACACCGAGGGCCCGAAGCTGGCCGCGGCGCTGGAGCAGCACGTGCGCGAGTACGAGGTGGACATCATGAACCTGCAGCGCGCCCGCAAGCTGGTGCCGGCCGGCAGCGACGGGCTGGTGGAAGTGCAGCTGGAGAACGGCGCCTCGCTGAAGTCGAAGACGGTGATCCTGTCCACCGGCGCGCGCTGGCGGCAGATGAACGTGCCCGGCGAGGACATGTACCGCAACAAGGGCGTGGCCTACTGCCCGCACTGCGACGGCCCGCTGTTCAAGGGCAAGCGCGTGGCGGTGATCGGCGGCGGCAACTCCGGCGTCGAGGCGGCGATTGATTTGGCCGGCATCGTCAGCCACGTCACCGTGTTCGAGTTCGACGGCAAGCTGCGCGCCGACCAGGTGCTGCAGGCCAAGCTGCACAGCCTGCCGAACGTGACCGTGATCCTCAACGCGCAGACCACCGAGGTGCTGGGCGACGGCCAGAAGGTGACCGGGCTGGTCTATACCGACCGCGTCGGCGGCGACTCGCACCGGGTGGAGCTGGAAGGCATCTTCGTGCAGATCGGCCTACTGCCGAACACCGAGTGGCTGCGCGGCACGGTGGAACTGAGCAACCGCGGCGAGATCGTCATCGACGAGCGCGGCCAGACCAACGTGCCGGGCGTGTTCGCCGCCGGCGACTGCACCACGGTGCCGTACAAGCAGATCATCATCGCGATGGGCGCCGGCTCCACCGCCGCGCTCGGCGCCTTCGATCACCTGATCCGCACCTCGGCGCCGCAGCCGGCTGCGATGGTGGCGGAGACCGCCTGAGGCTGAAGCTTGAAGCCCCTCTCCCTGCGGGAGAGGGGTTGGGGTGAGGGGCGAACGGAGTCAGTGATGGTTGAACTATCCGGACTCCGCTCGCCCCTCATCCGCCCTTCGGGCACCTGTATGCGGCACATCCCTGTGCCGCACCCTTCGGGCGGCTCCGCCGTACAGCTTGGCTATCCTGCCAAGCTGTCTCCCGGAGGGAGAAGGAAACATCGTTCCGAGGCCGTCGAAATGAACCTGCGTGACCTCAAATACCTGGTGGCACTGGCCGAGCACAGGCACTTCGGCCGGGCCGCGGCCGCCTGCTTCGTCAGCCAGCCCACGCTGTCCACCCAGATCAAGAAGCTGGAGGAAGAGCTGGGCGTGCCGCTGGTCGAACGCGCGCCGCGCAAGGTGATGCTGACCCCGGCCGGGCGCGAGGCGGCGATGCGCGCGCGCGGCATCGTCGCCGAGGTCGAGCAGATGAAGGAGGCGGCGCGCCGCAGCCGCGACCCCGAGGCCGGTACCGTGCGGCTGGGCATCTTCCCCACGCTCGGCCCCTACCTGCTGCCGCACGTGATACCCACCATCCGCGAGCGCTTCCCGCAGCTGGAACTGCTGCTGGTCGAGGAAAAGAGCGACGTACTGCTGGCGCAGCTGCGCAACGGCCAGCTCGACGCCGCCCTGCTGGCGCTGCCGATCAACGACGAGCAACTGCACGTCGAGTTCCTGTTCGAGGAACCGTTCGTGCTGGCCGCGCCCGAAGGCCACCCGCTGACCGCCCGCACCCACCTCACCCTGGCCGATCTCGGCGACCAGCGCCTGCTGCTGCTGCAGGACGGCCACTGCCTGCGCGACCAGGCGCTGGACGTGTGCCACATGGCCGGGGCAGCGGAGAAGTCCGAGTTCCAGGCCACCAGCCTGGAAACCCTGCGGCAGATGGTGGCGGCCAACGTCGGCGTCACCCTGCTGCCGATGCTGGCGGTGAAGCCGCCGGTGGCGCGCTCGGAGAACATCCACCTGCTCGGCTTCGACGGCGCCGACGCGCCCAGCCGCCGCATCGCGATGGCGTGGCGCCGCAGCTCGGCGATGGGCGACTTCCTGCTGCAGTTGGCGCCGTTGTTCAGGGACCTGCCGCCAGACTTGCTGGCCACATGATGCTTTTCCTTCCCCCTCCGGGGGAAGGTGCCCGAAGGGCGGATGGGGGTACGGGCAAAGCCTCGTGCGGCCAAATATTGCAAGGGCTTCGCCCGTACCCTCACCCCAACCCCCGCTTCGCGCCCCGGCCCTTGCGCTGGCGCAAGGGCGTTCGCGGGGCAGCGAACCAATGGTTCGCAAGCTGCCCCTCTCACCCCTCAGGGAGAGGGGCTCGAACATGCCCACCGCATTGCAACCGGGCCATGCCGCCCCCATGATCGGGGTGGCTCGCATCCGTCTTTCGTTGCCCTCACAATAGGCCCCGGGCGGTGCCGGTTCGGCGCCGCTTTTTGCATGCCTTTCACACACTGCAGGAGTTTTCCCATGCCGACCAACAGCGGTCTGCCGCCGTCGATCATCGTCTCCAGTCGTGACCTGGCCCGCCTCGAGGCCATGCTCGATTCCCCGGCCCTGAGCCGGCACCCGGCCGCCGTCGCCCTCTCGCAGGAGCTGGAACGCGCGCAGGTGCTGCCGCCGGAGGAGATCCCCACCGGCATCGTCACCATGCACTCGCGCGTGGAATGCGTCGACGAGCTCCACGATGAAAAGCATTCACTGACCCTGGTCTACCCGCAGGAAGCGGATTTCGACAAGGGCCACGTCTCGGTGCTGGCGCCGGTCGGCAGCGCGCTGCTCGGCCTGTCCGTGGGCCAGACCATCGACTGGACCGCCCCCGGCGGCCGCCAGTTGCGCCTGCGCGTGACCGCCGTGCACTACCAGCCCGAAGCCGCCGGTGAATTCAACCGCTGAGCGCGCCGCGCCAGCCCCAACAGGAACAACGCCATGCCCTCCTCCAAGCTTGCCCAGCTGCGTGAACTGTCCGTCGTCGTCGCCGACACCGGTGACTACGACGCCATCAAGCGCCTGCGTCCGGTCGATTGCACCACCAACCCGACGTTGGTGAAGAAAGCGCTCGACCTGCCGGTCTATGCCGACCTGACCGCGCGCGAGCTGGAATGGGGCCGCGCCCAAGGCGGTGACAGGCAGGAGGTCGCCAAGGCCGTGGTCGACCGCCTGACCGTGGGCGTGGGCACGATGCTGGCCGAACTGGTGCCCGGCCGCGTGTCCACCGAGGTCGATGCCGACCAGGCCCACGACACCGCCGCCACCATCGCCAAGGCGCGCCAGTTCATCGCCATGTATGAGGCGGCCGGCGTGCCGCGCGGCAAGGTACTGATCAAGATCGCCGCCACCTGGGCCGGCGTGGAGGCCGCCCGCGTGCTGCAGGCCGAGGGCATCGACTGCAACCTGACCCTGATCTTCAACCCGACCCAGGCCCTGGCCTGCTCGGAAGCCGGCGCGTTCCTGATCTCGCCGTTCGTCGGCCGCATCCTCGACTGGCATGTCGCCAATGGCCAGACGCCGGCCAACATCGACGAAGACCCCGGCGTGAAGTTCGTGCGCGGCGTGTATGCCGAGTTCAAGCGTCGTGGCTCGCCGACCGTGGTGATGGGCGCCTCGTTCCGCTCCACCGCGCAGATCGAGGCACTGGCCGGCTGCGACCGCCTGACCATCTCGCCGGACCTGCTGGAAAAGCTCGATGCCGACTTCGGCGAACTGCCGCGCAGGCTGGTGGCCGGCGCCGCAGAGGCGGTAAACGCGGCACCGATCGACGAAGCCCGCTTCGACGCCGACATGGCCGCCGACCCGATGGCGACCGAGAAGCTGGCCACCGGCATCGACGCCTTCGCCAAGGACCTGCAGACCCTGCGCGCGCGCATCGCCGAGGCGTTGGCCTGAGTAGTGCCGGCCGCTGGCCGGCACTACCCGTCGGCTTCGATGGGCAGGTCGGGGCTACGCCCCCGACATTCATTGCGCGAAACGTCGGGGATGTAATCCCGACCTACGCTCTATAGACACCGGAGGCGTAGCCCCACGGGGCAGCAAACCGTCGGGGGTGCAACCCCGACCTACGGCTGCTGCCCCAGCCCCACCGGGCAGCTCACCCCGGTGCCGCCGATGCCGCAATAGCCGTTCGGGTTCTTCGCCAGATACTGCTGGTGGTAGTCCTCGGCGTAATGGAACGGCGGCGAGGGAAACACGATTTCGGTGGTGATATCGCCGTAGCCGGCGACATGCAGCTGCCGCTGGTAGGCCTCGCGGCTGGCAATGGCCGCGTCGTACTGCGCCTGCGTGTGGCAGTAGAGCGCCGAGCGATACTGGGTACCGGCGTCGTTGCCCTGGCGCATGCCCTGGGTGGGGTCGTGGTTCTCCCAGAACGTGCGCAGCACCGTCTCCAGCGATACCCGCGCCGGATCGAACACCACCCGCACCACCTCGGCATGGCCGGTCAGCCCGGAGCAGGCTTCCTCGTAGGTCGGGTTGGGGGTGAGGCCGCCCTGGTAGCCGACCGCGGTGCTGACCACGCCCGGCAACTGCCAGAACTTGCGCTCGGCGCCCCAGAAACAGCCCATGCCCACGTCCAGCACCTCCAGCCCGGCGAAATCGCCGCGCAGCGGCTGGCCATTGACGTGGTGTACGTTGTGCAACGGCAGCGGCGTGTCCCGCCCCGGCAGCGCTTCTTCCGGCCGCGGCAGGCGCTGCTTGAACGCGCCGATTCCCAACATGCTCCTCTCCTCGGTTCAGGCCGGCAGCAAGCCCGGCGTTTCGTCGTCATCGAGGATGGGGGCGCCGGCGCCCTCGCCCAAGGCCAGCGCGGCCACGATCGCGTCGGCTTCGGCCTTGGCGCTGTCGGGCACGCAGACCCGCAGCAGGCCGAACAACGGCAGCTCGCCGCCGGCGCCCAGCAGCGATTCGCCGAGCACGAAGGCCGGGATGCCGGCGTTTTCCAGCGCATGCTTGACCAGGTGCGCGTCGAACAGGTTTTCCGCCTGGTAGACCAGTTGCATGGGGTTCTCCGGTGGGGTCAGAGCGGCCGGCACAGGGCGTCGGTGGCGGCGACGTGCTCGCTTTCCTGCGCCGCCGCCTGCCGCCATTCGCGCATGGCCGGCAGCGCGAACAGCGCCTGCAGGTAGGCGGCGGCGGTGTCGTCCACGGCCACGCCGTAGCCGTCGAAGCGGACCGCCACCGGCGCGAACATCGCATCGACGATGCCGAACCGGCCGAACAGGAAGTCGCCGCCGGTGCCGTGGTCGCGGCGCAACTGGCGCCACAGCGCCTGTACCCGGTCAATGTCGTGCTGCGCGGCGGCGTCCCAGCGGTAGCCGTCGGGGTGGCGGCGGCTGTTCATCGGCAGCTGCGTGCGCAGCGCGGTGAAGCCCGAATGCATTTCCGCCGCGGCCGCGCGGGCCAGCGCCCGCTGCCGCAGGTCGGCCGGCCAGCCGCGCCCGTCCAGCCAGCGCTCGTTGGCGTATTCGCAGATCGCCAGCGAATCCCAGACCGCCACCTCGCCGTCATGCAGCGCCGGTACCTTGCCGGTGGGTGAATGGCGCAGCACCTCGGCGGCGAAGCCGGGGGTGTCCAGCAGCAGCCGGATCTCCTCGAAATCCACGCCGAAATGCCGCAGCAGCAGCCACGGCCGCAACGACCAGGACGAGTAATTCTTGTTGCCGATCACCAATACCGGACGATTCACGGGCGCAGCCTGCGGATGGAGGGGTTCCCAGCATAGCGCCGCACCGGCGGCCGGCTCGGCTAAACTTCGGGGTTGTCATTCCCTGTACCCCGCCCCCATGTCCGAGAACACGCCTGCTGCCGTCGAAAAGCGGGACTTCATCCGCCAGATCGTCCGCGACGACCTGGCCAGCGGCAAGCATGCCGCGATCAAGACCCGCTTCCCGCCCGAACCGAACGGCTACCTGCACATCGGCCATGCCAAGTCGATCTGCCTGAACTTCGGCATCGCCGGCGAGTTCGGCGGCGTCTGCAACCTGCGCTTCGACGACACCAACCCGGCCCGCGAGGACCCGGAATACGTGGCCGCGATCCAGGACGACGTGCGCTGGCTGGGCTTTGCGTGGAACGAGCTGCGCCACGCCTCGGACTACTTCGAGGCCTATTACCTCGGCGCCGAGAAGCTGATCCGCGACGGCAAGGCCTACGTCTGCGACCTGTCGGCCGAGGAAGTGCGCGCCTACCGCGGCACCCTGACCGAGCCGGGCCGCCCCTCGCCGTGGCGCGAGCGCAGCGTCGAGGAGAACCTGGACCTGTTCCGGCGCATGCGCGCCGGCGAGTTCCCGGACGGCGCCCGCACCCTGCGCGCGAAGATCGACATGGCCAGCGGCAACATCAACCTGCGTGACCCGGCGATCTACCGGATCAAGCACGTCGAGCACCAGAACACCGGCAACGCCTGGCCGATCTACCCGATGTACGACTACGCTCACGCGCTGGGCGATTCGCTGGAAGGCATCACCCACTCGCTGTGCACGCTGGAGTTCGAGGACCACCGCCCGCTGTACGACTGGTGCGTGGACAACGTCGACTTCGCCCGCGACGACACGCTGACCCAGCCGCTGGTGGACAGGGGCCTGCCGCGCGAAGCGGCCAAGCCGCGCCAGATCGAGTTCTCGCGGCTGAACATCAACTACACGGTGATGAGCAAGCGCAAGCTGATGGCGCTGGTCACCGAGAAGCTAGTGGATGGCTGGGACGACCCGCGGATGCCGACCCTGCAGGGCCTGCGCCGGCGCGGCTACACCCCGGCGGCGATGCGCTTGTTCGCCGAGCGCGTGGGCATCTCCAAGCAGAATTCGCTGATCGACTTCAGCGTGCTGGAAGGCGCGCTGCGCGAGGACCTGGACAGCGCCGCGCCGCGGCGGATGGCGGTGGTCGCGCCGTTGAAGTTCGTGCTGGCCAACCTGCCGGAAGGGCACGAGGAAACGCTGACCTTCAGCAACCACCCGAAGGACGAATCCTTCGGCGAACGGCAGGTGCCGTTCTCGCGCGAACTGTGGATCGAGCGCGAGGACTTCGCCGAAGTGCCGCCCAAGGGCTGGAAGCGGCTGGTACCGGGCGGCGAAGTGCGCCTGCGCGGGGCCGGCATCGCCCGCGTCGACGAAGTGGTGAAGAACGCCGCCGGCGAGATCGTCGAACTGCGCGGCTGGCTGGACCCGGAATCGCGCCCCGGCATGGAAGGCGCCAACCGCAAGGTCAAGGGCACCATCCACTGGGTCAGCGCGAAACATGCGATGGAGGCGGAAATCCGCCTGTACGACCGCCTGTTCTCGGTGGAAAACCCGGACGACGAATCCGAAGGCAAGACCTACCGCGACTACCTGAACCCGGAATCGCGCACCGTCGTGGCCGGCTACGTCGAGCCGGCCGCGGCCAGCGCCGCGCCGGAGCAGTCGTTCCAGTTCGAGCGCACCGGCTACTTCGTCGCCGACCGCCGCGACCACACGGCCGAAAAGCCGGTGTTCAACCGCAGCGTGACCCTGCGCGACACCTGGGCCAGCTGACCCGTAGGTCGGGGTCACGCCCCCGACGCACGCTTTCCCGGGACGTCGGGGGCGTACCCCCGACCTACCGCCAATGCTCCACAGGAACGCACCCTGGTGCATCCCCGTCCCCCCTGACCCACGGAACGCCATGCTCTACGCCCAAGTCCACCTCACCCTGCCGGCCTGGATCCACGAAGTGGTCGATACCCGGCGCGCGTACCCGGGCGACGAGGCCAAGGTCGCGCTGGCGATCGAGCTGTCGCGGCTGAACGTCGAGGCGGAAACCGGCGGCCCGTTCGGCGCGGTGGTGTTCGGCCCCGACGACCGCATCATCGCCGCGGCGGTCAACCGCGTGGTGCCACACTGCACCTCGCTGGCGCACGCCGAGAACATGGCCTACATGCTGGCCCAGCAGCGGCTGCAGAGCCCGCGCCTGAACGACGCGCTGTCGCCGGTGACCCTGGCCACCTCCTCGCAACCGTGCTGCCAGTGCTTCGGCGCGACGATCTGGGCCGGCATCGACCGCCTGCTGATCGGCGCCAGCGCCGCCGACGTGGAAGAACTGACCGCGTTCGACGAAGGCCCGCTGCCGGCCGACTGGATAGGCGAGCTGAACCGGCGCGGCATCGACGTGGTGCAGGGCCTGCACCGCGACGCCGCCCGCGCGGTGCTGCACCGCTACGGCCAGAGCGACGGCGCGCGGTATTGAATTTCAAAGCCCCTCTCCCATCGGGGTGAGAGGGGCAGCTTGCGAACCCCTGGTTCGCTGCCCCTCGAACGCCCTTGCGCCAGCGCAAGGGCCGGGGCGCGGAGCGGGGGTTGGGGTGAGGGTGCGGGGGCGAAGCCCTCTTGATGCCAAATTGCACGAGGCTTCGCCCGAACCCTCATCCGCCCCTCCGGGGCACCTTCTCCCGATGGGAGAAGGAACAAAACCCGCTTCGCCCAACATCCAAGGAACCACCATGACCGGCCTGCTCTGCTACTGCCGCCAAGGCTTCGAGCCGGAACTGGCCGCCGAACTGACCGAACGCGCCGCCCATGCCGGCATCGCCGGCTATGCACGCACGCAACGCAACGACGGCTACGTGGTGTTCGCCAGCGATGACGCCGCCGCGCTCGACCGCAGGCTGCCGTGGCGCGAACTGATCTTCGCCCGGCAGAAACTGCGCCTGCTGGCCGAGCTGCCGCAACTGGACCCGGCTGACCGCATCAGCCCGATCCTCGCCGCGTTGCAGGGCCAGCCGCGCTTCGGCGACCTGTGGGTGGAACACCCCGATTCGGACGCGGGCAAGCCGCTGGCCGGGCTGGCACGCAGCTTCGGCAACGCGCTGCGCCCGGCGCTGCGCAAGGCCGGGCTGCTCACCGACAAGGACAACAGCAAGTTCCCGCGCCTGCACGTGGTGTTCGTCGATGGCACCCATGCCTTCCTCGCCACCGCCGACACCCGCGACAGCGCTCCGTGGCCGCTGGGCATCCCGCGCCTGAAGCTGCTGCCCGACGCCCCCTCGCGCTCGGCGCTGAAACTGGACGAAGCGCTGCTGACCCTGCTCACGCCCGAAGAACGCGAAGCGCTGGTCAAGCCCGGCATGCGCGCGGCCGACCTCGGCGCCGCGCCCGGCGGCTGGACCTGGGTGCTGACCCGCCAGCACCTGCACGTGAGCAGCATCGACAACGGCCCGCTGCGCCAGCACGTGCTCGACACCGGGCTGGTCGAGCACCTGCGCGCCGACGGCTTCCACTGGCAGCCGGAAACACCGCTGGACTGGATGGTCTGCGACATGGTCGAACAGCCGCGGCGCGTGGCCGAACGCATGGCGACGTGGCTGCGCGAAGGCTGGTGCCGGCACGCGATCTTCAACCTCAAGCTGCCGATGAGGAAGCGCTGGGACGAAACCCGCCTGTGCCTGGAGCTGTTCGCCGCGCAGGCCGGCAAGCCACTGACGATCCGCGCCAAGCAGCTGTACCACGACCGTGAGGAAATCACCGTGCTGGCCACGCCAGCGCGCGGTTGAACCCGCTTTCCCTTCTCCCTGCGGGAGAAGGTGCCCGAAGGGCGGATGAGGGGCGAACGGAATCCTGATGGTCCAGCCTCATGGACTCCGTTCGCCCCTCACCCCAACCCCTGCTCCACGCCCCGGCCCTTGCGCTGGCGCAAGGGCGTTCGAGGGGCAGCGAACCAGGGGTTCGCAAGCTGCCCCTCTCACCCCGCAGGGAGAGGGGCTTTGAAAGCCCAAAGCCCGAAGTTGCCCACGCAACCACCAGCCTTACCCCCATACACCTCTGGCACACTCCCTGCTCCCCCTCCGGAGGAACGCCGCCATCGCCCATTACGTCCTGCGCCATGCCGCCACCGCGCTGTGCCTCGCCCTGTGCGCCTGCGCCGCCGCCTCGACCGACTTCATCGCCCGCGATCACGTCGGTGACGGCACCTTCACCGCCGGCATCGAAGGCCCGGCCACCGGCCCGGACGGTGCGCTGTACGTGGTCAGCTTCGGCAAGGACGGCACCATCGGCCGCGTCGATGGCGGCAAGGCGGCACTGTTCGTCACCCTGCCCGAAGGCAGCATCGGCAACGGCATCCGCTTCGCCGCCGATGGTGCGATGCTCGTCGCCGACTACGCCGGCCACGCCATCCTGCGTATCGACCCGGCCACCCGCGCGATCTCGGTATTCGCGCACCTGCCCGGCGCGCACCAGCCCAACGACATCGCGCTGGCGCCGGACGGCACGCTCTACGCCAGCGACCCGGACTGGGCCAACCCCGACAACGGCCAGCTGTGGCGCATCGACCGCGACGGCGGCGCGCACCGGCTCGAATCGGGCATGGGCACCACCAACGGCGTCGAGGTCAGCCCGGATGGCCGCCGCCTGTACGTCAACGAGAGCGTGCAGCGCAACGTGTGGGTGTACGACCGCGACGAAGCCGGCGCACTGTCGAACAAGCGCCTGCTGATCCGCTTCGACGACCACGGCCTGGACGGCATGCGCTGCGACGCCGACGGCAACCTCTACATCGCCCGCTACGACGCCGGCGTGGTCGCCATCGTCTCGCCCGCCGGCGAGCTGCTGCGCGAGGTACCGCTCACCGGCCGCAAGCCGACCAACGTCGCCTTCGGCGGCGACGACGGGCGGCAGGTGTTCGTGACCCTGCAGGACCGCGGCGCGGTCGAGACCTTCCGCGCCGACCGTCCCGGGCGTGAATACGGGCAGCGCCCCGCCGCCGGCCAGTGAGCGCCTGCCGTCTCGTTCCGTGAAACGGCGATCGGGCATGCTGCACTCCACCGGAGGACACGCATGCACGCCATCGAACTGAACGACCCGGCCGGCTTCGGCAACGAATTCCTGCGCCTGACCCTGCTGCAGGGCTTCCAGTCGCTGACCAAGCGCGACCTGGAACTGCTGATCTTCGTGCTGCTCGAACGCGACGGCGCCATCGACCGCGGCGCCTCCAATGCCGCGGTGGCGCTGCAGCTGCGGGTGACGCCGGCCAAGGTCAAGGGCCTGCGCCGCGACGGCTATGCCCGCTGGCGCGCACTGGTGCCCGAGGACGGCGAGGCCGCCCTGCAACGCATCGCCGCCACCGTGCTGACCGAGGCCAACCTGCGCTCGGGGGCCAAGCACGTGAGCGAGCGCAGCCGCAGGGAAGGCTTCCTCGCCATCCGCATCGAGCACCCCGACGACGCGCAGCGTTTCGAGCAGGCCATCCTCGAGGTGGGCGCGCTGCCGGTGTACGAGCGCAACCGCGAGGTGGTGGCGGTGCGTTTCGACACGCTGCTGAAGATCGCCGAGCGCTGGGGCTACCTGCAACCGGACCCGCAGGCGACGATGGCGGCATTGAAGAAGCTGGCCCCTGCCTCGCAGGAGGTGGCCGACCTGCTGAAGAAGGACGTCACCCAGCTGCGCTGGGACGACGTGCGCGGCGCGCTCAACAGCCTCGGCGCCAAGGCGGTCGGCTCCACCGTCGAAGGCGGGCTGAAGGGGCTGCTGAAGCTGGTCTTCCCCTTCATCCCGGGCTGAATCTGCACGTTCAGCCAGTGCTGGCTACCATCGCGGCGCACCCTTTCCACCCGCGAACCGTGCCATGAACATCATCCGCCCCGCCTTGCTGCTTGCCCTTGCCGCCCTGCCGTGGAACGACTGCACCGCGCAGGCCGTCAGTTCGCCGCTGGTACAGGTGCCGGTGGCCGTGCGCGAACAGCCGCTGGCCAGCGGCGCGGTCACCCACCAGGTGCAGCTGCCGGCCGAACCGGGACAGGCCGCGGTGGTGGTGCGTTCGATCCAGCCGGACAGCGTGACCGGCAACTACCGCATCGACTTCGACGCGCTCGACGTCGATGGCGACGGCTTCATCGGCCGCGACGAAGCGCAGGCCAACCCGGCGCTGGCCGACGAATTCGATTCACTCGATACCGCACGGCGCGGCAAGCTGGCGCGCGAGCAACTGGCCGGCTGGCTGTAGGTCGGGGTTACACCCCCGACGCTTTGCGCATCCGTGCCGGTGCGCAAGGAGTGCGACATGCCGAATGCACGGAGGCGTCGGGGACGTAGCCCCGACCTACGGTCCGCACGGCCTCACAGGCCCGAGGCGCGCTTCCAGAACAGCGACAGCAGCGGCGGCATGCGCCCGGCCAACCCCAGCAGCGCGCCGCGCGCCAGGGTCAGGTGCATCTCGTCGTTGGAAAACAGCTTGTTGATCGCGTCGAAGCCGTAGGCGGCCACCGTGTTCTCGCTGCGGCGGCTGCGCGCCCAGCGCCGCAGGCGGTGCGGCGCGGTCCAGTCCACGCGCCGTTGCAGCGCATCGCGCAGCAGCGCGCGCAGCGCGGCGACGTCGCGCAGGCCGAGGTTGACGCCCTGCCCGGCCAGCGGGTGCACCACGTGCGCGGCATCGCCCAGCACCAGCACGCGGCCGGCAAGGTAATCGTTCGCCAGCTGCCGGCGCAGCGGGAACGCCGCACGCGGCGACACCGGGCGCATCGCGCCGAGGCGGCCGGCGAAGGCGTGGGTCAGCTCGCGGCCGAAGGCTTCGTCGTCCAGCGCCAGCACGCGCTCGGCCTCGGCGTCGGGCAGGGTCCAGACGATCGAACTGCAATGCCGGTCGAATGGCAGCACCGCCAGCGGGCCGGTGTCGAGGAAGCGCTGCCACGCGGTGTCCTCGTTCGGCCGTTCGCTTTCGACGTAGCCGACCACGCCGCGCTGGCCGTAGTCGTGGCGCGCGACCTCCAGCCCGGCCAGCGTGCGCAGGGTGGATTCGCCGCCATCGGCGGCGATGGCCACGGCCGCTTCGATGCGACGGCCGTCGTCCAGCCGCAGGCGCACGCCGCGCGCGTCCTGTTCCATTTCCTCCACCCGCGCCGGGCACAGCACCTGCACGCCTGCGGGTGCCAGCGCCGCCCACAGGCGGTCGACCAGCAACCCGTTCTCGACGATCCAGCCCAGCTCGCGCCGGCCCAGGGTGTCGGCGTCGAACGCCAGCTCGCCGCCACCGGCCGCGTCCCACACCCGCATGCGCAGGTAGGGCCGTGCCCGCGCCTGCGCGACCTGCGGCCACACGCCCAGCGCCTCAAGCAGCGCGGCGTTGTCGTGGGCGAAGGCGAATACGCGCAGGTCCGGCTTCTGCGCCGACCATGGCGCCGGCTCGCGCCCTTCCACCAGCGCCACCTGCAGGCCTTCCCGCGCCAGCGCCAACGCGCAGGCGGTGCCGACCACGCCGCCACCGACCACCACCGCATCCAGCATTCCACGACGGCTCATTGCGCCTGGCTCCTGCACAGTTCGGGCACCTGCCCGCGGAACCCCATCGCCCCGCCGACCAGGAAGGACTGCAGTGGCGCGGCCTGCGACGCGGCCAGCAGGCCGATGCTGCGCAGCGGCCGCAGCAGCGGCGAGGGATTGCCGGTCAGCCGCGCCAGTCCGTCGGAGAACGCCAGCGTCTGCTCGCGGTCGGGGCCGCGGCGCTGCACGTAGGCCTGCAACAGCGCGTCGGCGCCGGGGTCCTGCGCCGCATCGCCGATCAGTTCGGCCAGGGTCAGCGCATCGCGCAGGCCGAGGTTGAAGCCCTGCGCACCCAACGGGTGGATGGTCTGCGCGGCATTGCCCAGCAACAGCGCGCGTTCGCCCACCAGCCGCTGCGCCAGCACCTGCACCAGCGGGTAGGCGCTGCGCGGGCCGCTCTCCAGCAACCGCCCGGCGCGCCAGCCGACCACGCCCTGCAGGCGCGCCAGCCATGCCGCATCGTCCAGCGCCAGCACCGCCTCGGCCTCGTCGCGGGCCACGCCATGCACCACGCCGTAGTGGCGGTCGCCGCGCGGCAGCAGCGCGGTCGGGCCGGTGTCGGTGAAGCGCTCGTACGCCGTGCCATCCGGCGCCCGGGCCGGGCGCAGCCGCGCCACGAACAGGGTCTGCAGGTAGTCGTGTTCCTGGGTGGCGATGCCCAGCGCCTGCCGCACCGCGCTGCGGGTGCCGTCGGCGCCGACCACCAGCCGCGCCTGCAGCCGGCGTTCGCCGGCCGCGTCGGCAATCACCACTTCGCGGCGGCCGTCCGTGCAATCGCCCAGCGCCACGAACGTCGCCGGGCGGTAGCGGGTGAGGTGCTGCAGTTCGTCGAGCCGGGCTTCCAGCGCATGGCCGAAATCGCGCGCCACCACCACCTGGCCGAAGGCCTCACGACCATAGTCGTCGGCATGCATCAGCACCCGGCCGAAATCGCCGGCGCGGCTGACGTGGATGCCGCGGATCGGGCCGGGCGCCCCTTGCAGTCGCTGCATCACGCCCAGCGCGGTAAGCGCGTTGACCGTGGCCGCGGCGAAACTGAGGTTGCGCTGGTCGAACACCGCCGGCAGGCCGCCGGCCGGGCTGGCTTCCACCAGCCCCACGTCCAGCCCCAGCCGGTCCAGCGCGATGGCCAGGCTGGCACCGACCAGCCCGCCACCGACGATCACCACATCATGCAGGTCACTCATGGCCGCCATGATACCGGCGGGGAGCGCATCCGCAGGCACACGCCGCGGTTGCCGGCGCCATCTGTCCGCTCCCCGCCGATTGGCTAGAATGGCCGCCTGAATCCAGGGAGCCACCACCGCCATGACCGCCAACGTCCAACGCACCTTCGTCCTTTGCCTGCTCGTGCTGTTGATGGCCGGCACCCGCATCAACCATTTCGCGCCGATCCCGGACGCCTCGTGGGCGGTGTTCTTCATCGGCGGCTTCTATCTGCGCGGCTGGACCCGCTGGGCGTTCCCGCTGCTGATGGCGCTGGCGGTGGCCATCGACTGGGCGGTGATCAGCGGCCAGGGCCAGAATTTCTGGGGCCATTACTGCGTCTCCTCCGGCTACTGGGCGCTGGTGCCGGCCTACTTCGCGATGTGGGCCGGCGGCATGCTGCTGCGCCGTTGGTACAAGGGCGCGAGCTGGCGTTCGCTGGGCCTGTTCGCCGCCACCCTGGTGGTTGCCGTGGCCGTGTGCCACCTGTTCGCGCAGGGCGGCTTCTACTGGACCAGCAGCGTCGTTGCCGAACCGACCTTCGCTGGCTGGGCCAAGAACTACGGTGACTGGCTGCTGCCCTACCTGCGCACCGCCGTCATCTACACCGGCGCCGCGGCACTGGTGCAGGTTGCCGTGGAAGCCTTCGGCCGCCAGTCGGCCAGCGGCCGCATCGCCCACTGACGGCTCCCGCTCATGGGCAACCGCCTCTCGAAGATCTACACCCGCACCGGCGACGACGGCAGCACCGGGCTGGGCGACGGCAGCCGTACCGGCAAGGATTCGGCCCGGGTCAACGCCTACGGCACGGTGGACGAGGCCAACTCGGCCATCGGCGTGCTGCTGGCGGTGGAACTGCCCGAGGACGTGCGTGCATTGCTGACCACGATCCAGCACCAGCTGTTCGACCTCGGCGGCGAGCTGTGCATCCCCGGCCACGCCGCCATCCAGGCCGCCGACATCGACGCGCTGGAGCAGCACCTGGACCGCTGGAACGACGACCTGCCGCCGTTGAAGGAGTTCATCCTGCCGGCTGGCGGCGAGGGCGCCGCGCGCTGCCACTTGGCGCGCACCATCGTGCGCCGCGCCGAGCGCGAGACGGTGGCGCTGGCCCGCGTCGAGGCGGTGCGCGACGAGGCGGTGCGCTACCTCAACCGCCTGTCCGACCTGCTGTTCGTGCTGGCCCGCGTGCTGGCCCGCGCCGGCGGCCACGGCGAGGTGACCTGGAATCACCAGCGCCGGCACGGCTGACGCGCTCTACCAGGTAGCGCCCGACCGTTGGTCGCGGCGGCGGCGCGCAGCGCCGTGTGGCCTTGCCGCAAGCCGATTGATTGTGCCGACCAACGGTCGGCACCCACCCATGGCGACGCGGCTTGCCCCATCGGCACCTCCCCCGTTGGCACTTTCTGCCGGCCAAGGCCGGCAGCTACGGGGCATGGCGGTCGGTTACAGTGCCGGGCATGCTCGTCTTCACCCACCCGGCCTGCCTCGGCCACGACCCCGGCATCGACCACCCCGAATCGCCCGAGCGGCTGCGGGTAGTGCTCGACGCCCTGCGCGAGGCCTTCCCCGACCGGCTCGACTGGCGCGAAGCGCCGCCGGTCAAGCTCGGCGAGCTGGCGCGCGTGCACGACCGGACGCTGATCGACGACCTGCTGCGGCCGCAGGCCGAACCGCTGCGGCGCATCGACCTGGACACCTTCACCTCGCCCGGCTCGGCCAGCGCCGCGCTGCATGCCGCCGGCGCCGGCGTGGCGGCGGTGGCGGCGGTGATGGATGGCCCCGACCGCCGCGCGTTCTGCGCGGTGCGCCCGCCCGGCCACCACGCCACCGCCGACACCGCGATGGGCTTCTGCCTGTTCAACAACATCGCCGTGGCCGCGGCCCATGCCCTCGACGCGCATGGTCTGGAACGCGTGGCCATCGTCGATTTCGACGTCCACCACGGCAACGGCACGCAGGCGATCTTCCTGGACGACCCGCGCGTGGCCTACTGCAGCACCCACCAGTCCGGGCTGTTCCCGCAATCGGGCAACATGCGCGAGCGCGGCACCGGCAACATCCGCAACATCCTGCTGCCGCCGGGCAGCGGCGGCTTCCGTTTCCGCAATACCTGGGCCGACGAGCTGCTGCCGCAGCTCGACGCCTTCGGCCCGCAGCTGCTGCTCGTCTCGGCCGGTTTCGACGGCCACATGCGCGACCCGCAGGCCGACCTGATGCTGGAAGCCGAGGATTTCGGCTGGCTCAGCGGCGAACTGGCCGCCCTCGCCACGCGCCATGCCGGCGGCCGCATGGTGTCGATGCTCGAAGGCGGCTACGACCTGCAGGCCCTGCGCGAATGCAGCGTGGCCCACGTGCGGGCGCTGCTGGACGGGTGACGGCGGCATGAACCCCGGCCGCCCCCTTCATTGCCCCCATGCGGTCGATACGGCAAGCTAGCGGCCGTTTTCCCCCGAATCCGAACCGCGTGCGCCGAGCCCTTCGCCTGCTCCCCCTGCCCCTGGGCATCGCCATCTGCCTGCCGGCCCTGGCCGATGAAAAGCCGGTGAACTGGAACCTGTGCCCGGCCACCGACACCCTCCCGGCATTCGACGACGCTCCCTCGGCCGACCCGAACGCCGCCGCCATCCGCGACACCCTGCCCACCGACATCGAGGGCGACCAGCTCTCCGGCACCAGCACCGTGCCGCAATACGGCGGCAACGTCGCGCTCAAGCGCGGCGACCAGTTCATGGGTACCGACAACCTGCGCCTGGACACCGAGACCGGCAACTACATCGCCGACGGCAACGTGCGCTATTCCGACTCGTCGATCCGCCTGACCGCCCAGCGCGCCGAGGGCAACCAGGAAACCGACAGCCACAAGATCAGCGACATCCGCTACCAGCTGGTGTCTCGGCGCGGCAACGGCAGCGCCGACTCGATCGACCTGCAGGGCTCGATCGGGCAGATGCACCACTCCACCTACACCACCTGCGACCCGTCGCAACCGGTGTGGAAGCTGTCCGCGCCACAGATCGAGGTGGACAACGACGAGGGCTTCGGCACCGCCCGCAACGCGGTGCTGCGCATCGGCAAGCTGCCGGTGATGTACATGCCGTGGTTCAAGTTCCCGATCGACGACCGGCGCATGACCGGCCTGCTCTACCCCAAGCTGAGCCTGTCCGGGCGCAACGGCTTCGACTACGCGCAGCCGATCTACTTCAACCTGGCGCCGAACTACGACGACACGCTGACCCCGCGCTGGATGAGCCAGCGCGGCGTGCTGCTGGAAAACGAGTTCCGCTACCTCTATGGCGGCGGCAAGGGCCAGCTGGACACCTTGTGGATGCCGAACGACGAACTGCGCGACCGCGACCGCGGCAAGGTCGAGTTCCGTGGCTACCACAACATCGACCGCCACTGGCAGGCCCGCGCCAACCTGGCCTGGGTCAGCGACGAACGCTACGTCGAGGATTTCGCCAACCGCCTGGCCGGCGTCACCTCCAGCAACCTGAAGAGTACCGTCGGCGTGTACGGCACCGGCCGCACCTGGACCGCGGGCCTGATGGCCGACCGCTGGCAGCTGACCGACTACACCCTGACCGAACGTGCCCTGCCCTACGACCGCCTGCCGCGGCTGTACGCCAACTGGGGCGATGGCTTCGGCCGCTGGTTCGAGGCCGGCGTCTACGCCGAGGCGGTGCGCTTCAGCCACGGCGACGTGCACGGCAAGTCCATCGTCGATGGCGAATACGTGCGCAACGGCAGCGTCTCGCGCATGGACGGCGGCGCGCGCCTGGACATCAAACCCTACGTGTCGATGCCGCTGGCCGGCGCCTCGTGGTACATCACCCCGACCCTGGCCTGGCGCTACACCGCCTACGATCTGGAACGCGGCCTGGCCGACGACCTGCGCCGCGACCAGTTGACCGCCGCCGGCATCGACCCGGACACCGCCACGCCCGAACAACTGCGCGGCAACACCACCCCCCATCGCAGCCTGCCCATCGCCAGCCTCGACATGGGCCTGTTCTTCGACCGCGAAACCACGCTGGGCGGCAGGTCCTACCTGCACACGCTGGAACCGCGCCTGTTCTACCTGAACACGCCCTACCGCGACCAGGGCGACCTGCCGCTGTTCGACACCCGCGCCTTCACCTTCAGCTGGGGCCAGCTGTTCCGCGATTCGCGCTACAGCGGCGCCGACCGCCAGAACGACGCCAACCAGCTGACCGCGGCGCTGACCACGCGCCTGATCCGCCAGGCCGACGGCCGCGAGAAGCTGTCGGCCAGCATCGGCCAGATCACCTACTTCGAGGACTCCCGGGTCACCCTGAACGATCGCGAGGCCGTGGTCGAGCAGGGCAAGTCGGCGTGGGTAGCCGACGTCAACTGGGCCCTCACCGACCGCTGGACGCTGGGCAGCACCTACCAGTGGAACCCGAAATACCGCAAGGAAGACCTGGCCAGCATCCGCGCCCGCTACCTGATGCCGGACGACGGCGTGGTCAACCTCGCCTACCGCTACCGCCGCAATCCCAGCACCGGCGCCGACCAGCTCAAGCAGGCCGACCTGTCCTTCCTGTACCCGGTCAACCCGCGCTGGAGCCTCGTCGGCCGCTACTACTACTCGATGTACGACCACAAGCCGCTGGAGATCATCGGCGGCGTGCAGTGGGACAGCTGCTGCCTGGCGGTGCGCGCGCTGGCCCGCCGCTACGTGCGCAACCGCGAGGGCGAGATGAACAACTCCTTCCAGATCGAGTTCGTGCTCAAGGGCCTGAGCTCGGTCGGGCAGGACACGGACCGCACCTTGCGCCGTGCTATTCTCGGCTACTACCGCGACGACCTGTACCTCGTTCCGCCCAGCAACATCGAGGCGAACGACGACGACTACGATCCGAACCTGATTCCATGACCAAGACCCTACCCGCAGTCCTCGCCGCCCTGCTGGCGCTCACCGCCGTGTCCGCACCGGTGCACGCGCAGCAGACCCAGCCGCTGGACCGCATCGCCGCCGTCGTCGACGAGGACGTGATCCTGCAGAGCGAGCTGCAGCGCGCGATCAACAACATCAAGGGCCAGTACGCCGGCCGCGAGCACCAGCTGCCGCCGGAAAGCGTGCTCGAACGGCAGGTGCTCGAACGCCTGGTGCTGGTCAAGCTGCAGGTCGCCCGCGCCGAAAGCAACGGCATCCGCGTCAGCGGCGAGGAGCTGAACCACGCCATCGCCAGCATCGCCCAGCAGAACGGCACCGACGTCGACGGCCTGCGCCAGCGGCTGGCCCAGGACGGAATCGGCTTCGAGGACTTCCGCAGCTCGGTGCGCGAGGAAATCCTCACCCAGCGTCTGCGCCAGAGCTTCGCGCAGAGCCGCATCAACGTCAGCGAAGGCGAAGTCGACGCCGCGCTGGCGCAGCAGAACGCCGGCGGCCTGCAGTACCACCTGGCGCACATCCTGGTCGGCCTGCCCGATGGCGCCAGCGCCGAGCAGATCAGCACCGGCCAGGGCAAGATCGAGGGCATCAAGAACCTGCTCGACAAGGGCGAACTGGACTTCCAGGCCGCCGCGGTGCGCTATTCGGACAGCCCCAACGCACTGGAAGGCGGCGACCTCGGCTGGCGCAGCCTGGACGAGATCCCCAACGCCTTCTCCAGCCAGATCCAGGCGATGAAGGCCGGCGACGTGCTCGGCCCGATCCGCGGCCCCAGCGGCTTCCAGCTGCTGAAGCTGGTGGAAGTGCGCGACAGCGACGCCGCCGCCGCGCAGACCGTCACCGAATACCACGCCCGCCACATCCTGGTGCGCGTCACCGACCAGGTCGACGAGGCCGCCGCCAAGGCGAAGATCGAGACCCTGCGCGCGCGCATCACCGGCGGCGCCGACTTCCAGGCCGTGGCCAAGGAATCGTCCGACGACGCCAACAGCCGCGGCCAGGGCGGCGACCTGGGCTGGTTCCCCGCCGACGCCTTCGGCCCGGACTTCGGCCGTCAGGTCGAGAGCGTCGACGACGGCGGCGTCACCGCGCCGTTCCGCACCGACGCCGGCTGGCACATCGTGCAGCGCGTGGACACCCGCCAGACCGACGTCGGCGACGCCAACAAGCGCGCGCAGGTCCGCGAGACCATCGGCCGCCGCAAGCTGGAAGAGGAATACAACCGCTTCCTGCAGGAGCTGCGTGGCGAGGCCTACGTCAGCTTCCGCAGCGGCGACCGTGCCGAGGGCACCGCCGAAACCCCGCAGCAGCCGTAACCATGCTGCCCCAGCTCGCTCTGGTCCCGGGCGAGCCTTCCGGGATCGGCCCGGAACTGTGCATCCGCCTTGCCCAGCAGCCGCGCACCGATTGCCGGCTGCTGGCCTTCGCCGACCCGAACACCCTGCACGCCGCCGCCGCCGCGCTCGGCCTGCCGCTGAAGCTGCTGCCCGAGGACGCCGATGCACGGGCGCCCGGTGAGCTGCGCCTGCGCGAAATCCGCAATACCGTTCCCTCCCGCTTCGGCCAGCCCGATGCCGCCAACGCACGCGCAGTGATCGACGCCCTGCTCGGCGCCGGCCGGGCCTGCCTGAGCGGCGAACCCGATGGCAAGCTCGATGGCGTGGTCACCGGCCCGGTGCACAAGGCCGTCATCAACGAAGGCGGCATCGCCTACAGCGGCACCACCGAACTGCTGGCCCACCAGGCCGGCGTCGAGGTGGTGATGATGCTGGCCAACGACATCGTGCGCGTGGCGCTGGCCACCACCCACCTGCCGCTGCGCGACGTTGCCGACGCGATCACCGCCGACGGCCTGCGCAAGGTCATCACCACCACCCATGCCGCGCTGCGCCGCGACTTCGGGCTGGCGCGGCCGCGCATCGCCGTGCTCGGGCTGAACCCGCACGCCGGCGAGGACGGCCACCTCGGTCGCGAGGAACTGGACGTCATCATCCCGCTGCTCGAACGGCTGCGCGGCGAAGGCATGGACCTGGTTGGCCCCTTGCCGGCCGACACCGCCTTCCTGCCGGCCAAGCTCGCCGGCTTCGACGCGGTGCTGGCGATGTACCACGACCAGGGCCTGCCGGTACTCAAATACAGCGGCTTCGAGCAGGCGGTGAACCTCACCCTCGGCCTGCCCTACCCACGCGTGGCCGTCGACCACGGCACCGCGCTGGAGCTGGCCGGCAAGGGCGTGGCCGATCCTTCCAGCCTGCTGGCCGCCACCGCGCTGTGCGCCCGGCTGGCCGCACAACGTAAGATTCCCCGATGAACGCCCACTCCCCGCGCGCCGGCTTCACCGCCCCGGCGAAGAAGCAGCTCGGCCAGCATTTCCTTGCCGACGCGCACTACGTCGAGAAGATCGTGCTGGCGGTGAACCCGAAGCCCGGCGAGCGGCTGGTCGAGATCGGCCCCGGCCAGGGCGCCATCACCTTCCCGCTGCTGCGCCGCCATCCGCAACTGACGGTGATCGAGTTCGACCGCGACCTGATCGCCCCGCTCACCGCCGCCGCCGCGCCGCTGGGCGAGCTGAGTATCGTCCACCGCGACGTGTTGCAGGTGGATTTCACCGAACTGGCCGCAGGCGGCAGGATCCGCCTGGTCGGCAACCTGCCCTACAACATCTCCTCGCCGATCCTGTTCCATGCGCTGGACCACGCCGCGGCGATCTCGGACATGACCTTCATGCTGCAGAAGGAAGTGGTGGACCGCATGGCCGCTGCGCCGGGCAGCAAGGTCTACGGCCGGCTGAGCGTGATGCTGCAGGCGTGGTGCGAGGTGACCGCGTTGTTCGTGGTGCCGCCGGGCGCGTTCCGGCCGCCGCCCAAGGTGGATTCGGCGGTGGTGCGGCTGGTGCCGCGCGACCCGGCCACGGTCGGCATCATCGATCCGAAGCACTTCGCCGACGTGGTCAGGGCCGCGTTCGGCCAGCGCCGCAAGACCCTGCGCAACGCCTTGAACGGCGTCGTCGACGAAGCCGGCTTCGCCGCCGCCGGGGTGCGCAGCGACGCGCGCGCCGAGCAGCTACAGGTGGCCGATTTCATCGCACTGGCCAACGCCACCGCTGCCTGACGTCGGTTGCACCCGCTTTTGCTTACACTTGCGCGCATGGACGACTCCCGCCACTACGCGATCGAAGTCGAGGTCACCCCCCGCTTCATCGACGAACATTCCGCGCCCGAGGACGGGCGCTACGCGTTCGCCTACAGCATCCGCATCCTCAACCGCGGCACCGTGGCGGCGCGGCTGATCAACCGCCACTGGCGCATCACCGACGGCCACGGCCGCACCGAGCACGTCGACGGCGAAGGCGTGGTCGGCGAGCAGCCGCGGCTGCGCCCCGGCGAGGAATTCCGCTACACCTCCGGGGTCATGCTCGGCACCGAGCGCGGCACCATGCAGGGCCACTACGACATGCAGGCCGACGACGGCACCGAGTTCGCCGCACCGATCGCCCCGTTCGTGCTGGCCGTCCCCAGGACGCTGCACTGATGGCGACCTGGGCGATCGGCGACCTGCAAGGCTGCTACGACGTCACCCGGCGGCTGCTGGACCGGATCAACTTCGACCCGGCCGCGGACCGGCTATGGTTCTGCGGCGACCTGGTCAATCGTGGCGGGCAGTCGCTGGAAACCCTGCGGCTGGTGCACTCGCTGCGCGAGCACAGCGTGGTGGTGCTGGGCAACCACGACCTGTCGCTGCTGGCCGTCGGCGCGCGCAGCGAGGAGGAACAGCGCAAGGTCAACCCCGACCTGCAGCGCGTGGTGCTGGCCGAGGACCGCGACGTGCTGCTGGACTGGCTGCGCCTGCAGAAGCTGGTGCACGTGGACCGCGGACTGGGCTGGATGATGTTCCATGCCGGCCTCGCCCCGAGGTGGACCGTGGCGATGGCCGAGAAGCATGCGCGCGAGGTCGAGCAGCAGCTGCACGGCAACGGCTACCGCAAGCTGCTGCGCAACATGTACGGCGACGGCCCCAGCTGGGCGCCGAACCTGGGCGGCTACGAGCGTTCGCGCGCGATCATCAACCTGCTCACCCGCATGCGCTACTGCACCCCGCGTGGCCGCATCGGCATCGAGGACAAGGGCACACCAGGCACCCAGCAGCAGGGCATGTACCCATGGTTCGAGGTACCGGGCCGGGTCGAGCGCGAACTGAAGATGGTCTGCGGCCACTGGTCGGCGCTGGGCCTGACCATCACCCAGGGCGTGCACGCCATCGATACCGGCGCGGTCTGGGGCGGCAAGCTCACCGCGTTGCAGCTGGACAGCGAGGACCTGCGCGTGGTGCAGGTGCCGGGCCGCGACGTACCAGCGCCTGTGCCCGGCGTGCGCCCACCACGCAGGCCGCCGGCCGAAAATGGCCCGGCGGCGCGCAACGATGCACCCGGCGAGCGTCGCGAACAGCGGCGGCGCCCGCGCCGGCACCGTCCGCACAATGGCGGCAATGGCCCGGCAACATCCGCCGAAAAGCCGTAGGTCGGGGCTACGCCCCCGACGCGCTTTACCGGATACGCAAAGCGTCGGGGCGTAGCCCCGACCTACAGTCGCGAGTAGTGGGCGAAACGGAACGCGAATGCATGCCGCTCGTCGGCCGCATGCGGCTGGCTGTCCACTTCCCGCCACCGTGCCGGATCGACCTCGGGAAAGTGCGTGTCGGCCTCGACCGCGGCATCCACCCATGTGAGGTACAGATCGGTCGCATGGTCGATCAACAGGCGATAGACCTCGCCGCCGCCGATCACGCACACCTCCCCTGCGCCTTCATCCGCCGCGATGCGCAACGCCGCGTCGAACGACGCCACCGCGCGCATGCCGTCGAACGGCACCTGTCCGCTTCGGGTAAGTACCAGGTTGGTCCGCCCCGGCAGCGCACGCCCCAGCGATTGCGCGGTCTTGCGCCCCATCAGGATCGGCTTGCCGAGGGTCAGCGCCTTGAAGTGTTTGAAATCGTCCGGCAGGTGCCACGGCATCGCGTTGCCGTGGCCGATGCCGCGGTTGCGGTCCAGCGCGGCGATGAGCGAGAGCCGGGAAGGGGGAGCGGGGAACGGGGAATGAGTGTCCGCCGCAAGCTTCGACACCGCCGCCTCGCCGCATTCCCTATTCCCTGTTCCCTGTTCCCCACCCTTCTTCATACCGCCACCGGCGCCTTGATCGCGGGCAGCGGGGCGTAGCCGTCGATGCGGATATCGTCGAAGGTGAAATCGAACAGGTCGGTCACTTCCGGGTTCAACCACAATTTCGGCAACCCACGCGGTTCGCGCGACAGCTGCTCGCGCGCCTGCGCGTAATGGTTGGAATACAGGTGCGCGTCGCCCAGCGTGTGCACGAAATCGCCCACGCCCAGCCCGGTGGCGCGGGCCACCATGTGCGTGAGCAGCGCGTAGCTGGCGATGTTGAACGGCACGCCGAGGAAGATGTCGCCGCTGCGCTGGTACAGCTGGCAGCTCAACCTGCCATCGACCACGTAGAACTGGAACAGGCTGTGGCACGGCATCAGCGCCATCTGCGGCAGCTCGCCGACGTTCCAGGCACTGACCAGCAGCCGCCGCGAATCCGGGTTGCGCCTGATCTCCTCGACCAGCCATTGCATCTGGTCGATCTCGTTGCCATCGGGGCCGGTCCAGCGCCGCCACTGCTTGCCGTAGACCGGGCCGAGGTCGCCGTTCTCGTCGGCCCATTCGTCCCAAATGCTGACGCCGTTGTCCTTGAGGTAGGCGATGTTGGTGTCGCCCTTCAGGAACCACAGCAGCTCGTGGATGATCGAGCGCAGGTGCAGCTTCTTGGTGGTGACCAGCGGGAAGCCTTCGTTCAGGTCGAAGCGCATCTGCCAGCCGAACACGCTGCGGGTGCCGGTACCGGTACGGTCGGCCTTCTCCGCGCCGTGTTCGAGCACGTGCGCAAGCAGGTCGAGGTATTGCCTCACTTTTCACCTCCGGCAACGAGCTTGTTTTTCGCCGCCGGCGAAGGCCTCATGCCTTGTCCTCCGTCGGCGACAGCGGCTGCAGGGTCGGCGCGCGCCGCGACAGCCACAGCAGGGCGATGCCCAGCGCGACCAGCGGCAGGCTCAGCAGTTGGCCGCGTGTGAACCAGCCGAAGGCCAGGTAGACGCCGTTGTCGGGCATGCGCACGAACTCGACGAGGAAGCGGAAGCAGCCGTACAGCAGCGCGAACAGGCCGGACACGGCATAACGGGCACGCGGCTTCATCGAGAACGTCCACAGCACCGCGAACATCACCAGCCCTTCCAGCAGCGCTTCGTACAGCTGCGAAGGATGGCGTGCGTACTGGTCGAGCAGGCCGGCGGCGTAGTCCTGGCGGATCTGCACGGCCGACATCAGCTGCTCCATCGTCGGCAGCCCGGCCGGCACGTCCTTGAGCGGCGCATGCGGGAACACCACGCCCCAGCCGGTCTGGGTGAACTTGCCCCACAACTCGCCGCCGACGAAGTTGCCGAGGCGGCCGAAGCCCAGCCCCAGCGGCACCAGCGGCGCGACGAAATCGAGGGTGTCGAAGTAATGCAGGCGGTGCTTGCGGGTCCACCACCAGCCGGCGGCCATCACCCCGAGCAGGCCGCCGTGGAAGCTCATGCCGCCCTCCCACACCCGCAGCAGGATCAGCGGGTTGTGCAGAAACTCGGAGGTCGCATAGAACAGCATGTAGCCGATGCGCCCGCCCAGCACCACGCCGAGCATGGCGTAGAACAGCAGGTCGGAGAAACCGTTCATGTCCACGCCCGGCAGGCGCCCGGCACGGACGCGGCTGCGCCCCAGCCACCAGGCGGCGGCGAACCCGAGCAGGTACATGATGCCGTACCAGTGCACCTTGATCGGCCCCAGTGAGAAGGCGATGGGGTCGATGTCGTGGAGGTAGATCATGCGTAAGGGCCCGGCGGACAAGCGCCTATTCTCGGGGCAGCGCCCGCGGGGCTCAACCCACGACCGGTACCCGCCATCGAATGCCCGCCACCCGGTCCGGTACCCACGGATGCAGGAAGGGCCGGCATTGCCGGCCCTTCGTCCATCACCAGTCGCCTGCGCCCGGTACCTGGTGCGCCTTGGCACGGCGCCGCATCAGCAGGTTCAACCACTCCACCAGCACCGAGAAGCCCATCGCCGCGTAGATGTAGGGCTTGGGCACGTGCACGTCCACGCCGTCCAGCACCAGCACCACGCCGACCAGCAGGATGAAGGCCAGCGCCAGCATCTTCACCGTCGGGTTGGCGTCGATGAAGCGGCCCAGCGGGTTGGCCGCCAGCAGCATCATCGCCACCGCCAGCAGGATGGCGCACACCATCACCGGCACGTGGTCGGCGATGCCGACGGCGGTGATCACCGAATCCAGCGAGAACACGATGTCGATCACCGCGATCTGCGCGATCACCATGCCGAACACGGCCGAGGCCTTGGTGGTGGTGGGGTCCTCGTCCTCGCCGCCGCTGATCAGCTCGCGGATTTCCTTCACGCCCTTGTAGAGCAGGAACAGCCCACCGAGGATCAGCACCAGGTCGCGGATCGAGATGCCCATGCCGGCCACCGTGAACAGGTTGTTGTCCATGTGCGCCAGGTAAGCCAGCGACACCAGCAGCGCGATGCGGGTGATGCAGGCCACGGCGATGCCCAGGCGCCGCGCCGACGACCGCCGCTCCTCGGGCAGGCGGCTGACCGCGATGGAAATGAACACCAGGTTGTCGATGCCGAGCACGATTTCCAGTGCGCTGAGCGTGAACAGAGTCAACCAGACGTTTGGGTCGGCAAGAAATTCAAGGGACATTCGGAAAATCCTTCAATAGAACCGGGGCTGCATTCAGGACAGGCGGGGCAGCAGGATCAGGCCCCAGCACAGCAGCACGTTCACCATCAGCACGAATACCGCCGCCGAGCCCATGTCCTTGGCGCGGCCGGCCAGCACGTGGAATTCGGGGCCGTAGCGTTCGATCACCGCCTCGATGGCGGAATTGGCCAGCTCCATCGCCATCACCAGCAGCATCGAGCCGACCAGCAGCGCGCGTTCGACCGGGGTCTGCCCCAGCCACAACGCCAGCGGCGCCAGCAGCACGAACAGGTAGACCTCCAGCCGGAACGAGGACTCGTGCCGCCACGCGGCCGCCAGCCCCTGCCAGGACCAGATCGCGGCCTTCACTATCCGCCCCGGCCCGCGTGGCAGGTTGCCTATTTCGTCAGCCATGCGCGCGGCTCCGGGGGGACCGGAAGGGGCGGGAACGGGAGAACACCATGCGGACGACCGTGACGGAGGAGCAACGCGGGATTCTGCCACAGGCGCCCGGCGACCGCCTTGCCACGGCAGCCATGCGTGGATGCGGGGCTTGCGCCGCGCTGGCGGTTTTCCGGCCGGAACCCCATGCGGGGCAAGCCCCACAACTACGGAGGGGCTTGGGTTCCCCGGCCCGTCAGGCGAAGCGCACGGTGGCGGTGGTGCCCCGCTCCGGCTCGCTTTCCAGCTCGATCTTCCAGCCGAAGCGCTCGCACAGCCGGTGCACGATGGGCATGCCCAGCCCGTGGCCCTCGCGGCGCTCCGGCACGGCGCGGAAGAACGGCTCGAAGACCCGCGACAGCGCCTCGGGCGACATGCCGATGCCGGTATCGCGCACCACCAGCCGGTCGGCCTCGACCTCGACCTCGACGTGGCCGGCGTCGGTGTAGTTGCAGGCGTTGCGCAGCAGGTTGCCGACCACCACGTGCAGCACCTGCGGCGGCACCCGCAGCAGGCACGGCGCATTGATGTGCAGGCGCAGCTCCAGCGGGCGCCCGGCCAGGCCGACCTCGGCGCTGGCCGCCTCGCGGCGCACGACGTCGCCGACGTCGACCCATTCGGACTGCGGCTCGATGTTGGCCTCGCGCGCCAGGATCAGCAGCGCGTCGATCAGCGCCTCCATGTCGCGGCCGGCGCGCTGGATGCGCAGCAGGCTGCGCTGCAGCACCGGGCCGGCTTCCTCGCCGGCATCGATCGCCATTTCGCAGGCCATGCGGATCACGGTCAGCGGCGTGCGCAGCTCGTGGCTGGCGTCACGGGTGAAATTGCGCTCGCGCACCACCTGGTCGCCGATGCGCCCGGCCATGCCGTGCAGCGCCGCGGCCAGTTGCCGCACCTCGCCCTGCACGTCGGCCGGCAGCCGCGCCGGCGCCAGCTCGCTGGCGTCCGGGTAGCGCGGGTCCCATTGCGACACCCGCCGCGCCAGCCACACCAGCGGCGACACCGCGCGGTGCGAGGCGCGGTAGGTCAGCCACGACGCGCCGTAGATCGCCAGCAGCACCAGCAGCACCGGCACCACGCCGAACCAGAACGCCAGCCATTGCGCCTGCGAGCGCAGGAACACCAAGTACAGGCGCCCGGCCGGGGACTGGTCCACCAGTACCAGTTGCCCGGCTTCGCGCAGGTCGTGGAAACCCGGCTGCAGCGCGCGCAGCGGCGGCGGCAGGTTCAGCGGCGAGCCGCCGGTTTCGAGCAGGTAGCCGCGCAGGTGGCGGGTATTGGGCGGCGGCTGCGCCGGCGAGGCCGCGTGCAGCTCCCAGTAATGCGCGGCCTCTTCCTGCAGGACCGTGTTGACCAGCCCGAACTTGACCACCAGCAGCACCAGGTAGCCGCCCAGCAGCGCCGCGAGGCTGGCCAGCAGCGTCTGCAGCAGAAACGCGGTCCTGATCTTGCGTGGCAAGCCGTGCAGCATTACAGCCTTCCCCCTTGTCGCGCACGGCCGGGGCCACTACCGCAGCGGCCATGTCCGCCCGCGTCGCGCCCTGCCCTGCCCATTGCGGCATCAGCCCATCGGCTGGGCGATGTCGGCAACGCGGTAGCCGGCGCTCTGCACGGTGTGCAGCAGCGGCCGGTCGAACGGCTTGTCGATGATCTTGCGCAGGTTGTAGAGGTGGCTGCGCAGGGTGTCCGAGTCGGGCAGGCCATTGCCCCAGATCTCGCGCTCGATCTCCTGCCGGGTCACCACCCGCGGCGACTCGCGCATCAGGATGGTCAGCAGGCGCAGGCCAATGGGCGAGAGCTGCAGCTCGATGCCGGCGCGGGTGGCGCGCATGCTCACCGGGTCCAGCACCAGGTCGGCCACCTTCAGCACCTCGGCGCCCACCTGGCGGCGTTCGCGGCGGATCAGCGCGCGCAGGCGCGCTTCCAGCTCCTGTATCGCGAACGGCTTGGTCAGGTAGTCGTCGGCGCCGCAGCCCAGCCCGGTGAGCTTGTCGTCGAGGGTGTCGCGCGCGGTCAGCATCAGCACCGGCGTGGACTTGCGCGCCTCGCTGCGCAGGCGGCGGCAGACCTCCAGGCCGTCCAGCCGCGGCAGCATCAGGTCCAGCACGATCACGTCGTAGCTGTTCTCGGCGGCCAGCCGATAGCCGTCCAGGCCATCGACCGCGTAGTCCACCTCGAAGCCACGCCCTTCCAGGTATTCGCCGATCATCTCGGAGATGTTGCGGTTGTCCTCGATGACCAGCACCAGTCCGGACGATTCCTTGGTCTGTCGCATGCAGCCTCCCAATTCTTCAGCTTTGTGAAGGATGCCGGCCGGCAGGTGCACCGGATGTGAAGAAACCCTGTCGTGGCCGGCGGCCGGAAACGCCACCGCGCCGCCCTATGCTATGCGCCCCTTCCGCCGGAACCGGACATGGCCGCCGCGCCTTTCACCACCTACCTGTATCCCGTGCTGTTGCTGGTGGCCAGCAACGTGTTCATGACCATTGCCTGGTACGGGCACCTGAAGTTCCGCGCCGCGCCGCTGGCGCTGGTGGTGCTGGTCAGCTGGGGCATCGCCTTCTTCGAGTACTGCCTGCAGGTGCCGGGCAACCGGCTCGGCGCGGCGGTCTATTCGGCGCCGCAGCTCAAGGGCATGCAGGAGGTCATCACCCTGCTGGTGTTCGCCGGGTTCTCGGCCAGCTACCTCGGGCAGCCGCTGAAATGGAACCACTGGGCCGCGTTCGCGCTGATCGCGCTGGCGGCACTGCTGATGTTCAAGGAGTGAAACCACGGCCACGCCGCCGGGTCCGGCGCTGCCCGGCCCGCGACGGCGTGGCGGCGGTGCTCAGCCTTCGCCGGGCGCCTTCTCGACATGGGCGGCGAACACCGCGTCGATCTGCTGGTCGGCCACCTTCCCGCCGGCCTGCACCTCCTCGGCCTGGGTGAACAACGGGATGATCATCGCCATGCCGTCGACCTTGGTCTTCAGGTGCACGCCCGGTGCCTGGCCGAGGAAAGCGTCCCAGTGCCGGCGCACCTTCGCCCAGTAGCCGGCGGTGGCGTTCCAGTAGTCGCGGGCCGGGGTGAAATCCACGTCGGTGCTGCGCACGTAGTCGTTGAAACCGAACTCGCGCGCGATTTCCTGCTGCGTGCCGTCGGCGTTGCGCTGCACCTTGGTATTGAACTGCTCGTGGGTCCAGCCCTCGGGCGTGAGCGTGTGCCGGTTGACCATTGCCAGCGCGTTGTAGTCGCTGCGGCGGGTGTATTCGCGGCGCGGCAGCGGGCGCCAGCCCGGGTCGCTGGTCCAGCTCGGCACGCCGTTGTCGTAGCTCCACCTGCCGGTGCCGCAGTAGCGCGGGGCGTCGCTGACCTCGTACACGCACTGGGTCCACGCGCCCTGGTTGATCGCGGCGGGAATGGCGCGCACCTGCCAGATCTGGTCGGCGCTGAATTCGAAGCGATTCGGCGCCTGGTAGGTCCAGTCCTGGCGCCAGTGCTTGGTGACGTGGCCGCTCTTCGGGTCCACCAGCAGGTGCTGCAGCACGACGCGGGTCGGCGTGTCCTCGACCACCACCACCAGCTCGTTGCCGCCGCTGCGCATCGCCGGGGCACGCTCGTAGCCGGGCTTGAGCAGCACGGTTTCGTCGAAGGCGAAGTCCACGGCGTACTCGCCCTGCATGCGCAGGATGGTGTCGTGGTCGCGGGCGATGTCGGCGGGCGCGGCGCTGGCGGCACCGGCGGCGGCGCACAACAGCAACAGGCTGGCGTGATGCGGTTTCATCGTGGGTTCCTTGTTCATGCGGGAAGAAGGCCATCCGTGGCCGATGATGCTCCAACGGAGAGAGAAGCGGCAGGCGCTTACCAGGCCACCGACAGGCTGGCCGACAGCGTGCGCCCGGGGTTGCTGTAGCGGTCGAGCACGGTGCTGGACGCGGCCAGCGTCGAAGCCAGGCTGGACCAGTCGATGTAGTTGCGGTCGGCGAGGTTGAACACGCCGACGTTGACCGTGGCGCCCGGGGCGAACGCCCAGTGCGCCATCAGGTCGAGCACGCCGTAGCCGGACGGGCGCCAGGCGCTGTCGCTGGCGACCCGGTCCTTGCGGCGGACGAAGCTGCCGGCCAGTTCCACGCCCCAGTCGTCGCGGTCGTACATCAGCCCGAGCGTGCCGCGCAGTGGGTCCACCGAATCCAGCGGCAGGTCCTCGGTGCGGTTCTGGCCGCGCGACCAGGCCGCCGCACCGCGCAGCGACCAGCCGGCCAGCGCCGGAGTCAGCTCACCGAAATCGACGCCGGCCTTCAGCTCGGCGCCGTGGATGCGGGCGTCGGCGATGTTCTGCGACTGGAACACCATCAGCCCCTGCGCATTGATGCCGACGTAGCGCTGCGACTCGATGAAGTCGCGGTAGTCGTTCCAGTAGCCGCTCAGGCTGACGTAGGCGGCCGGCGCCAGGTAGCGCAGGCCCAGCTCCAGGCCATTGCTGGTTTCCGGCTTGAGGTCCGGGTTGGGGATGGCGGTGTAGCCGAACATCACGTTGGTGAAGCCGAGGTTGACGTCGTTGTACGGCGGCGAGCGGAAGCCGTGCGCATAGCCGGCGAACAGCGACCACTGCTCGTCGAAGCGCCAGACCATGCCCAGCTTCGGCGACACGCTGGTCTTGCGCAGCGAGGCCAGCACGACGCCGGGGTTGTCCTCGCTGAAGATCGCATCGGCCTCGGGCGAGAGCCGGTAGTGGTCCACGCGCACGCCCGGCACCAGCGACACGCGGCCGCTTGCGAAGCGCATTTCGTCCTGCGCGTACAGGCCCAGCTCGGTGGTCCTGCTGATCGGGAAATCGCGCACCGGGAAGACGTCGGGCAGGACCGTGCTGCTGGTGCTGCCGTCGGCCAGCACCTGGTAGCCGTCGCGCTTCTGGCGGGTTTCGGTCCATGCACCGTCGAAGCCCCAGGTCAGCGCATGCTCGACCGCGCCCGTGGCCAGGCGCTTGTCGAACTGCGCCTGCGCGCCATGCACGCGCTGGTCGAAGTTGAACTCGCGATGGCGGCGGCTGCCGTTGGCGCGCGCCTCGTTGGTGACCTGCGTGGTCTCGCTGTCCTGCCGGTACAGCTGCCAGCGCAGGCTGTCGGCGAACGCGGCGTCCAGCGCGTCCATCTCGTGGGCGAAGGACACGCGGGCGCGGGTCTGCTTGTCGTGTGCGGCCATGCCGGTGGTGGTGGCGTGGTCGATCGCCGAATACACGTCGGTATCGGTGATGTCCTCGTTGCCCTCCACGGTCAGGCGGAAGCGCTGGCCCTCGTCCGGCGCGTACACCAGCTTGGACAGCACGCTGCGGCCGTCGCGGTCCTGCGGGTTCGGCGCGGTGCGGGTGTTGTCGAGGCTGCGCACTTCGCCCTTGTTGCCGGTTTCCTGCCCCTGCCGGTGGTTGGCGTTGACCATGCCGCTCCAGTGCTCGCCGCCGAAGGCGACGGTCGCCCCGCCCAGCAGGCCCTGCCAGTCGCCGTCGTAGCCGAACTTCAGGCCGACGTGGCTGCCCTTGCCGTCCTTCAGGTAGTCGGCCGGGTCCTTGGTGACGAAGGCGACCACGCCGCCGAGCGCGTCGGAGCCGTACAGCGAGCTGGCCGGGCCGCGCACGATCTCCACGCGCTTGAGCGTCTCCAGGTCGGTGAAGTTGCGGTTGGCGCTGGCGAAGCTGCCGATGTCGAAGCTCTTGGGCATGGCGATGCCGTCGGTCTGGATCAGCACGCGGTTGCCGTCCAGCCCGCGGATGCGGAAGCCGCCGAGGCCGAAGCGCGCCGCGCTGCGGGTCACCGAGATGCCCGGCTCGTAGCGGACCATGTCGTGGATGTCCTGCGCCAGTTGCCGGTCCAGCTGCTCGCGGTAGATCACGTCGACGGTGGCGGCGACGTCGCTGACCGCGCGCTCGGTGCGGGTGGCGGTGACCTGCACGCGGTCGAAGTCGCGGGGTTCGGCCGGTGCCGCGGTTTCGGCATGGGCAGGGGACAGCACCACCCACAGGGCGGCGCTCAGAATGGTGGGACGGATCATGGGGACCTGGAATCGATGGGCGAACAAGACCCTTGGCGAAGCTGCCGGGTTGCGAATGCAACCCGACCGCTGCCAAGGGGGGAGAGAACGTGCGATTCAGGCGGGCTGGGCGCGGCGAGGGCGCGCCGGCTGGCGGCGAATGCGGCCGGAAATTACTTGGTGAGGATCAGCTTGTCGTTGCTGGTGTGGCGCAGGCGGTAGAACTTGTCGCCATGCTGGATGACGATCTCGCGCTGGCCCTTGAGCAGGGCGCCGCTGTCGATCACCTCTTCGGCCGGCATCAACCGGACCGGGCGTTGCGGCAGGTGGAGCGTGCGGTTGCGGAACAGGGTGGCGGGCTGTGCGGACATCGGGGTGATTCCGTGCTGGGGACGAGTTGATGATAATCATTCTCGTTCGCGTTGCAAGGATTTTTTGGAGATTTTTTGAAGTCCGGTGCGTGCAGGGAGGCGGGTGTCGGCCAATGACCATGCAGGTACCGGGCTTGCCCGGTACAGGGCTTTACCGGGAACGCCTCATGCGGGGCAAGCCCCGCATCTACGAAGTCCGTGTTCCATTGATTTCCATTCGCCGGCCCATCACCGGTCGCCGCCCGACCAACGGTCGGGCACCACCGGGAATGGCGATGGGTGTGGGAGCGGCCTCCACCTGCTCAACCAAAAACAGCCGTAGGTCGGGGTTATATCCCCGACGCCCGGGACATTCGAGCGCAAGTCCGCGTCGGGGACATAGCCCCGACCTACACCCGGCGATCAGGCGAAGACCGCCTCGATCCGCTGCCAGCCGGCCTCGTCCACGCGCGCGGCCACGTCCAGCGCGCGCAGGTTTTCCTCCAGCTGCGACACCCGGCTGGCGCCGAGAATCACGCTGGACACGTTGGGGTTGCGCAGGCACCAGGCGATGGCCAGCTGCGCCGGTGATTCGCCCAGCTCCGCGGCCAGCGCGGTGAACGCGCGCACCTTGCCCAGCCGGTCCTGCGCCGGTTCGCCCAGCACCGCGGCCTGCAACCAGTCCAGCGAGGACTGCGCCAGCCGGGTATCGGCGCCGATGCCGTCGTTGTACTTGCCGGTCAACAGCCCCGAGGCCAATGGCGACCAGATGGTGGTGCCCAAGCCGGCGTCGGCATACAGCGGCGCGTATTCCTGCTCCACCCGCTGCCGGTGCAGCAGGTTGTACTGCGGCTGCTCCATCGTTGGCGCGTACAGGCCGTTGGCGCGGGCGAAAGCCACCGCCTCGGCGATCTGCGCCGCCGACCATTCCGAGGTGCCCCAATACAGCACCTTGCCCTGCCGGACCAGCAGGTCCATGGCCTGCACGGTTTCGGCGATTGGCGTGTCCGGGTCGGGGCGGTGGCAGTAGTACAGGTCCAGGTAATCCACGCGCAGGCGCTTGAGCGCGTCGTGGCAGGCGTCGCGCACGTGCTTGCGCGAGAGCCCGCGCCGGGTCGGCGCCGGGTTCTCGACCGCGCCGAAGAACACCTTGCTGGACACGCAGTAACCATCGCGCGGCAGCCGCAGGTCGGCGATCACGTCGCCCATCACCTGCTCGGCGCGGCCATGCGCGTAGACCTCGGCGTTGTCGAAGAAGTTGACGCCGTTGTCCCAGGCCGCGGCGACCAGGTTGCGCGCCTCGTCGCGGGCGACCTGCCCGCCGAAGGTGACCCAGGCGCCGAAGGACAGCGCGGAAAGCTGCAGGCCGGACGACCCGAGGCGACGGTAGTGCATGGCTGGCTCCTGAAAGGGTACGGCCCGCGCGGCAGGCGCGGACGGGCCGCCAGTGTAACTGCCGCCACCGGGTGGTTTGCCGCCACGGACCTTGCCGATGGCGGCGCGATCGCCGCAATTGGCGCCACGGTGACCGGTAATTCTTGCCGGCCACCGGCCGCTGCACTAGGCTTGCGGCTTTTGCGGGCGTGCCCGGGGAATACTCATGGTCGAGGGTTTGGGAAGGATCGGCTTCGGCCTGTTCGGCCTGGCGGTGCTGATCGGCATCACCTGGCTGTTCTCCAACAACAGGCGCGCGGTGGACTGGAAGCTGGTCGGCACCGGCATCACCCTGCAGATCGGCTTCGCCGCGCTGGTGCTGCTGGTACCCGGCGGGCGCGACGTGTTCGACTGGCTGGGCCACGGCTTCGTCAGGATCCTCAGCTTCGTCAACGAGGGCTCGAACTTCATTTTCGGCAGCCTGATGAACACCGATACCTACGGTTTCATCTTCGCCTTCCAGGTGCTGCCGACGATCATCTTCTTCTCCTCGCTGATGGCGGTGATGTACCACCTGGGTGTGATGCAGGCGATCGTGCGGGTGATGGCGTGGGCGATCACCAAGGTGATGCGCGTATCCGGCGCGGAAACCACCAGCGTCTGCGCCAGCGTGTTCATCGGCCAGACCGAGGCGCCGCTGACCGTGCGCCCGTACATCGCCAAGATGACCCAGTCCGAGCTGATCACGATGATGATCGGCGGCATGGCACACATCGCCGGCGGCGTGCTGGCCGCCTACGTCGGCATGCTCGGCGGCGGCGACCCGGCGGCGCAGGCGTTCTACGCCAAGCACCTGCTGGCCGCATCGATCATGGCCGCGCCGGCCACGCTGGTGATCTCCAAGCTGCTGGTGCCGGAAACCGGCACGCCGCTGACCCGCGGCACGGTCAAGATGGAAGTGGAGAAGACCTCCTCCAACATCATCGACGCGGCCGCCGCCGGTGCCGGCGACGGCCTGCGGCTGGCACTGAACATCGGCGCGATGCTGCTGGCCTTCATCGCCCTGATCGCGCTGATCAACGCGCCGCTGACCTGGCTGGGCGACGTCACCGGGCTGGCCCAGGTGATCGGCAAGCCGACCAACCTGGCCACCCTCTTCGGCTACGTGCTGGCGCCGATCGCCTGGGTGATCGGCACGCCGTGGGCCGACGCCACCACGGTCGGTTCGCTGATCGGGCAGAAGGTGGTGATCAACGAGTTCGTCGCCTACATGGACCTGTCGGAGATCATCAAGGGCAACATCGCCGGGGTCAGCCTCAGCGACGACGGCCGCCTGATCGCCACCTATGCGCTGTGCGGCTTCGCCAACTTCAGCTCCATCGCCATCCAGATCGGCGGCATCGGCGGGCTGGCCCCGGAGCGGCGCCACGACCTGGCCAAGTTCGGCCTGCGCGCGGTGCTGGGCGGCTCCATCGCCACCTTCATGACCGCCACCATTGCCGGCGTGCTGACCCATTTCGGCTGATCCACGGCCACTTCGAGAAACAGATTCCATGAGTAGCGTTGTTGTTGCCGGTTCCTTCAATGTCGACCACGTCTGGCGTTGCGAAACCCTGCCCGCGCCGGGCGCGACCATCGCCGGGCGCTACAGCACCGGCCCCGGCGGCAAGGGGTTCAACCAGGCCGTGGCCACCGGCCGCGCCGGCGCCGCCACCACCTTCCTGTGCGCGCTGGGCGACGACGCCGGCGGCGTGCTGGCCAGGCAGCTGGCCGACGCGGACGGCATCGCCCTGGTCGCCGAGGCCAGCAGCGAGCCCACCGGCACCGCCGGCATCTACGTGGACGGCCGCGGCCGCAATTCCATCGTCATCGGCCCCGGCGCCAACGCCTCGCTGAGCACCGCGTTCATGACCGCCAACGCCGCGCTGATCGGCGGCGCCAAGGTGCTGCTGGCGCAGCTGGAATCGCCGGTGGAGTCGATCGAGGCGGCGCTGGGCATCGCCCGCGAGGCCGGCGTGCTGACCGTGCTCAACGCTGCCCCGGCCAATGCGCCCACGACCATCAGCCTGCTCAAGCTGGCCGACGTGCTGACCCCGAACGAAACCGAGTTCGCCGCCCTGCTCGGCCGCCACGTCGGCGAGCGGGTGGAGGCCGACGACGTGGCTGCGCTGGACGGCGCCAGCCTGCACGCGCTGTGCCGCAAGCTGTCGGCCAGCACCGTGGTGGTCACCCTCGGCGCGGTCGGCGTGTTCGTCTCGCACGACGAGGAACGCCTGCGCGGCGACGGCCAGCCCTACTACCGGGTGGCCGCCGAATCGGTGCAGGCCATCGACACCACCGGTGCCGGCGACGCCTTCAACGGCGCGCTGGCGGCCTCGCTGGCGCAGGCGCCGGAGGCGGCCTTCATCAAGCACGTGCGCTTCGCCAACCAGTACGCCGCGCGTTCCACCGAGCAGGAAGGCGCCGCGGTGTCGATGCCGCGGATGACGCCGGCCGACGCCTGAGCCCCGGTACCGGCGACGCTGCCGCTGGGCTACATTGGCCCGCGGCATCCCGCCGGCAACCAGGAGACGCTTCATGGCAGGCAAGTTCGTGATCGGCAAGCGCAGCAACGGCGATTTCCAGTTCAACCTCAAGGCCGGCAACGGCCAGGTGATCCTGACCAGCCAGGGCTACAGCGACAAGGCCGGCTGCAGGAACGGAATCGAGTCGGTGAAGAAGAACAGCCCCGACGACGCCCGCTACGAACGCAAGACCTCCAGCAACGGCAAGCCCTATTTCAACCTGCTGGCGGCCAATGGCCAGGTCATCGGCAGCAGCGAGATGTACGAAAGCACCGCCTCGCGCGACAACGGCATCGCCTCGGTGAAGGCCAACGCGCCCGACGCCGCGGTGGTGGACGAGACCGCCTGATCCCCACTACTCCCTGCAGGAGCGACGCCAGTCGCGACCAGGCTTCACCGGTAAAGCCCGGTCGCGACTCACGTCGCTCCTGCGGGCACATTCGCGCGGCTGCATGGCGCACTACAATGCGCGCCATGCAGATCGGCCCCTACACCATCGCCCCCAACGTGGTGCTCGCGCCCATGGCCGGCGTCACCGACAAGCCGTTCCGGCAGCTGTGCAAGCGGCTGGGCGCGGGGTTGGCCGCGTCGGAGATGACCATCGCCGACCCGCGCTTCTGGAACACCCGCAAGTCGATCCACCGCATGGACCATGCCGGCGAGCCGGCGCCGATCAGCGTGCAGATCGCCGGCACCGAGCCGCGGCAGCTGGCCGAGGCGGCGCGCCACAACGTCGACCACGGTGCGCAGATCATCGACATCAACATGGGCTGCCCGGCCAAGAAGGTGTGCAATGCGTGGGCCGGCTCGGCGCTGATGCGCGACGAGGCGCAGGTGGCGCGCATCCTCGAAGCGGTGGTCGGCGCGGTCGAAGTGCCGGTGACGCTGAAGATCCGCACCGGCTGGTGCGCCGAAGTGCGCAACGCGCCGGCCATCGCCCGCATCGCGCAGGACAGCGGCATCGCCGCGCTGGCAGTGCATGGCCGCACCCGCGACCAGCACTACACCGGCGTGGCCGAGTACGACACCATCGCCGCGATCAAGGCCGAGCTGCGCATCCCGGTGCTGGCCAACGGCGACGTCGATTCGCCGCGCAAGGCCGCGCAGGTGCTGGCGCATACCGGGGCCGATGCGGTGATGGTCGGCCGCGCCGCTCAGGGGCGGCCGTGGATCTTCCGCGAGATCGCCCATTACCTGCGCACCGGCGAGGAACTGCCGCCGCCGTCGTTGCAGGAAGTGCGCGACATCCTGCTCGGCCACCTGGCCGAGCTGCACGCCTTCTACGGCGAGCCGCAGGGCGTGCGCATCGCCCGCAAGCACCTGGGCTGGTATGCGAAGGACCGGCCCGAGCATACCGATGAGCAGCGGGCGGCCTTCCGCGCGGTGGTCAACGCCGCCGAAAGCGCCGACATGCAGTTGCGGTTGACCCGCGACTATTTCGACGGACTGATCGCCGGGCAGCCGCGGGCCGCGGCCTGACGTTCCTGCATGGCCTGCCGTAGATGCGGGGCTTGCCCCGCATGGGGCTTTGTCGGGAACGCCTCATGCGGGGCAAGCCCCGCATCTACAAGAGGAGGAAGGACCGCCAGCGAAGCCGGCGGGCCCGGGGTGGCGCGGGACGAGGGGCGCGCCGGATGGATCAGGCGAAGACCTTGAAGCGGGCCTCGTCGTCCATGTAGCCCTTCTCGCCGAAGCCACCCTCGTGCGAGCCGAACGGCATCTGCGCGCGCAGCTGCCAGCTTTCCGGGATGCCCCATTCGCGGCGCACCGCTTCGTCCACCAGCGGGTTGTAGTGCTGCAGGCTGGCGCCGATGCCGGCCTCGGCCAGCGCCGTCCACACCGCGAACTGGGCGATGCCGTTGGCGTGCTCGGCCCACACCGGGAAATTGTCCGCGTACAGCGGGAACTGGTCCTGCAGGCCCTTGGTCACGTCCACATCGTTGAAGAACAGCACGGTGCCGGCGCCGGCGGCGAAGCCGTCCAGCTTGCCCTCGGTGGTGGCGAAGGCCTCGGCCGGCACGATGGCCCGCAGCGCGTCCTTGGCCAGTTCCCAGAACTTCACGCTCTGCGCCCCATGCAGGATCAGCGCACGGGTGGGCTGCGAATTGAACGCCGACGGCGCTTCGCGCATGGCGTGCTTGATCAGGTCGGTGGCCTGGTCCTGGCCGACCGGCAGGTTGCGGCCAAGGGCGTACTGCGAACGGCGCTTCTGGTACAGGGAAATGGCTTGGCTGTTCATGTGGGCTCCGGAATGAAAGCGGCGATGGCCGCCGATCGTGATTCGATGGAGCCCATTGTATTTACCGACAAATTCAGAACAAATATCAAATAAATCACTAATTGTTCCAAATAAATTGGTAATTATGGGTATTCAGCCTTCCTCTCGCTGTCCCGGCTCGCGCCAGATCCGTTCCCATACCCGCTTCAGCCGCTGCTCCAGCAGCGCGCGCCCGCCCTGCTCCCGGTAGATCGGGCGCAACTGCCGCGGCGCGATCGCCTCCCAGCCGCCCCCGCGTTCGCGGGCCACGGCGAAGTTGAAGTTGTAGTCCGGCTCCATGCCCATCCGCAGGTCGCTGAGCACCAGCTCGCCATCGCGCACCTGCGCGCGCATGAAGCCGCGGTTGAACCATTGCAACCGCGCCACCGCCGGCAGCTCCGCGGCCTGCCGCAGCGCCTGCACGTTGGAGGGGTGGCCATCGAAACGCATCGGCCCGCGGTCGGCCCACAGCGAGCGCTCGCCGGTCACGTAGCCCTGCGGAGTCATCGCCACCACCTGCCACAGCAGCGTGTTGAACGGCATCGGCACCGAGAAGCGCGGCGCATCGCCCAGCCCCAGCGCCGCCAGTGCGCGGTCGGCCTCGCGCTCGACCTTGTGCTTGGCCAGCAGCGACCAGCCGAGGTAGGCGCTGCTGAGCAGCAGCCCGGCCAGCAGCGCGTGCCGCGCCAATGGCCGCGCCCGTGCCAGCCACGCCACCACGCAGCCCAGCGCCAGCCACACGGTATAGAGCGGATCGATGATGAACACGCTCGACCACATCGTCGGGTGCGGCATCAACGGCCACCACAGCTGGGTGCCATAGACGGTGAAGGCATCCAGCAGCGGATGGGTGACCAGCGCCAGCACGATGGCCCACCACCAGCGCACCGGGGCCGCCGCCACCCGGCCGTGGCCGAAGCGGCGGTACAGCCACCAGAGCAGCGTGCCCAGCAGCGGCAGCACGAACAGCGAGTGGCTGAAGCTGCGGTGCACCGTCATCAGGCTGACGGGGTCGCGGGTGAAGGCGGCGATCAGCAGGCCGTCGAGGTCGGGCACGGTGCCCAGCGCGGCACCGGCCAGCAGGGCCGCGCGGCGCTGGCCGGACGGGGCGATGGCGGCGGCAACCGCGCCGCCGAGGACGATCTGGCTCAGGGAATCCATCGCGCGATGCTAGCCGATCGGGCGGCCTTCCCCGCCTGCCGGCTTAACCATCGGCAACGTCGCAGGGCGCACAATGCACCCCGGCAGCGCACCGTGTATCATGCGCGCCCATCTTTTCATCCGAATCAAGGGATATAGAGCCGATGTCCAGCTACCTGTTCACTTCCGAGTCGGTCTCCGAAGGCCATCCGGACAAGATTGCCGACCAGATTTCCGACGCGGTGCTGGACGCCATCCTGGCCCAGGACAAGCGCGCCCGCGTGGCCTGCGAGACCTTGGTGAAGACCGGCGCGGCGATCGTCGCCGGCGAGGTCACCACCTCGGCGTGGGTGGACATCGAGGAGTTGACCCGCAACGTCATCAACTCGATCGGCTACGACAATTCCAACGTCGGCTTCGACGGCCACACCTGCGCGATCATCAACATGCTCGGTAAGCAGTCGCCGGACATCGCCGCCGGCGTGGACGGCACCGACCGCAAGGCCAAGAAGCCGGAAGAACAGGGCGCGGGCGACCAGGGCCTGATGTTCGGCTATGCCTGCAACGAAGCCCCGGAATTCATGCCGGCGCCGATCTACTACAGCCACCGCCTGGTCGAGCAGCAGGCCAAGGTGCGCAAGAAGAAGAACTCGCCGCTGCCGTGGCTGCGCCCGGACGCCAAGAGCCAGGTCACCCTGCGCTATGGCAACGACGGCAAGATCGAAGGGCTGGACGCGGTGGTGCTGTCCACCCAGCACGACGCCGGCGTGAAGCAGAAGGACCTGGTCGAAGCCGTGCGCGAGCACATCCTCAAGCCGGTGCTGCCCAAGGCGTGGCTGGACAAGCTGCCGAAGAACAAGGTGCACATCAACCCGACCGGCATCTTCGTGATCGGCGGTCCGGTCGGCGACTGCGGCCTGACCGGCCGCAAGATCATCGTCGACACCTACGGCGGCATGGCCCGCCACGGTGGCGGCGCGTTCTCCGGCAAGGACCCGTCCAAGGTCGACCGTTCGGCCGCCTATGCCGCCCGCTACGTCGCCAAGAACGTGGTCGCCGCCGGCCTGGCCGACAAGTGCGAGGTGCAGGTGAGCTACGCCATCGGCGTGGCCGAGCCGACCTCGATCTCGGTCACTACCTTCGGCACCGGCAGGATTCCGGACGCGCAGATCGAGAAGCTGATCCGCGCCCACTTCGACCTGCGCCCGTACGGCATCATCAAGATGCTCGACCTGATCCACCCGATGTACCAGCAGACCGCCGCCTACGGCCACTTCGGCCGCAAGCCGAAGGAATTCTCGTACGTCGACGGCGACGGCAAGACCCAGAACGCCACGGCGTTCTCGTGGGAGAAGACCGACCGCGCCGAAGCGCTGCGCAAGGCCGCCAAGCTCAAGTAAGGGCAGCCGGGCAGGAAACACGGAGGGGCCGCGCAAGCGGCCCCTTCTCTTTGGGCCGCCGGCTTCACAGGTAGGTCGGGGCTACGCCCCCGACGGTTTTGCGGTATCCGATCGGCAACGCCGTCGGGGGCGTAGCCCCGACCTACGCTAAAGTCGGCCGTACCCTCCCCTGCGCTCCCGCCCATGTCCGCACCCACGCCCCACCAGTTGTCGATGACCGTGCTGATGACACCGGAGATGGCCAACTTCTCCGGCAAGGTGCATGGCGGCGCGGTGCTGCGCCTGCTCGACCAGGTCGCCTATGCCTGCGCCAGCCGCTATGCCGGCAACTACGTGGTGACCCTGTCGGTGGACCAGGTGATGTTCCGCCAGCCCATCGCCGTGGGCGAGCTGGTCACCTTCCTGGCCTCGGTGAACTACACCGGCACCTCGTCGATGGAAGTGGGCGTCAAGGTGGTGGCCGAGGACATCCTTCAGGGCAGCGTGCGCCACGCCAACAGCTGCTTCTTCACGATGGTGGCGGTGGATGGGGATGGCCGGCCGACGCCGGTGCCGCCGTTGCAGCCGCAGGACGGCGACGCGCGCCGCCGCCATGCCGCCGCGCAGATCCGCCGCCAGCTGCGGCAGGAAATGGAGCAGCGCCACCTGGAGCTGCTCGGGAGCCCCCCGGCCTCCACCGCCGAGCCCGGGTAGGCCGGGGCTACGCCCCCGGCGCTTCGCGCATCCGCGGCTGTGTCGGCATCATCCGGCGGGATGCAGGGGCCACCATGTCCCGGCCCGCACGGGTCATCACCAGCGCCCCTCCAGCGCCAGCAGGATCGACTCGCGATGGCTGCGCTTGCTGGCATTGAGCGTGGCCGGGTCCAGCTTGAGCAGCGGGTCGAGGAAGCGGCTGCGGATGTCGCGCATGCCCGCCTCGTCGTGCAGCTTGAACAACGCGATATAGAGGCGGGTCGCGCTTTCCAGGGTATGGCCGTCGAGCATGCCGCGGGTACGTGCGCGGATCTCCAGCGCCTGCGCGTGGGCATCGCGCGAGGCCTGCCAGTGGCCGGCGTTGCGCTCGATGCGCCCGATCAGGTCGAGGGTGGCGGTCACCAATGGATGCTCGCTCCCCAGTTGCCGGCGCATGGGCTCCAGCGTTGCCTGCGCCAACGCCCGCGCTTCGTCCAGGCCGCCGGGCTGGTCGCTCAGCATGCTGGCCAGCCCGCCCTGGGCGAACAGGGTTTCGCGGTGGTCCGGCCCGAGCAGGCGCAGGCAGTCGGCCAGGTGCCGGCGCTGCAGCGCGATCGCCTCCGTCTTGCGGTCCTGCTTGGAGAGCAGGCGGATCTTGTCGACGACGAACTGCCGCGTGGCCGGGTGCTCGATGCCGAGTATCCGGCCCTGCGCCTGCAGCAGGTGGTCGAGCAGGGTTTCGGCTTCCGCGTAGCCCTGCGGGGAATCGGCCAGCCGCACCAGGCTGGTGGCGGCGGTCCCCCAGGCCTTCAGCGTGTCGGGATGCTCGGCGCCGAGGCGGCGTTCGCGCACCTGCGCCACCTGTCGCGCAAGCGCGGCCGACTGCTCGTAATAGGCATAGGCGAACTGCAGTTCGGCCAGCGTGTCCATCGCCGCCAGCGTGCGGTTGGATTCCGGCCCGAAGTGGGCGCGGTACAACGGCAGCAGTTCGGTCATCTCCGCGCTGCCCTCGTCGCGCTGCCCCAGCTCGTCCAGCGTCCGCGCGTAGTCGCCGCGCAGCAACAGCAGGGTTTCATCCTCGGCCGGCAGGGCCGCCATCCATGCCTCGCGCAGGGCACGCTGCTTCGCCAGCGCCCCCTGCGGGTCGCCGCGCGCGGCCTGCACCCGCGCCGCGCCGGCCTCGGCGGCACGCCGCAGCGGGTCCAGCGCGGGTAGCGTGCGCGTGGCCGCCAGCGCCTGCCCGAAGGCCTCCGCCGACGGCGCCAGCTCGCCCTGCTGGAACAAGGCCTGGCCCAGGTCGATGCGCGCCGACGCCATGCGCGCGTCGGTGGCCGGCAACGCCGCCTCGCGCACCTGCAGCACCCGTTGCAGTTCCTGCGCCGCATGCGGGTAGTGGCCGATGGCGATCAGTACCCGCGCCAGCGATTGCCGCATGTCGGCGGCCAGCAGCGGCGCGTCGGCGAAATCGCGGTCCAGCCGCGACAACGCATGCGAGACCACCTGCTGGTCCAGCGCATCGCGGGCGATGCTCGGCGCGCCGACCTGGGCGAAGGCCTGGCGCAGCCGCACCTCCAGCGGTTGCCCCGGCGCCTGCCGCTCCAGCACGTCCAGCACCTTGCGTTGCTGGGTGTCGGTCATGGCGTGGCCCATCGCGTCGATGTCCACGCTTTCCAGCGTCGCCTGCTGGAAATCCGCCAGCCTCTGCAAATCGTGGCCGCGCTGCTCGGCCAGCGCCTGCTGCTGCCGCGCCTCGCGCAGCGCCAGCACCGAGGCCAGCAGGCCGCCCAGCACCGACAGCGCCACCAGCGCCGCGGCCGCCAGCGGCCAGGCGTTGCGGCGCAGGAAACGCCGCGCGCGGTAGCCGCGCTCGCCGGCGCGGGCGCTGACCGGGCGGCGCCCGAGGTAACGGCGCAGGTCGTCGGCCAGCGCGGCGACCGAGGCGTAGCGCTGCCCCGGCTCCTTGCGCAGCGCCTTGAGCACGATCGCGTCGATGTCGGCCGGCACCTGCTGGTTCCGCGCCGGCGCGGCGCGCTCGCGCGGCAGGCGCCGGCTGGGCGGGGTCACGTCGGTGTGGATGATGGCCTGGTAGAGCCCGGCCGGATTGTCGTGGTCGGCGAACGGCGCCTGGCCGCAGACCAGCTGGTACAGCACCGCGCCCAGCGAATAGACGTCGGTGGCGGTGGTCAGTGGCTGGCAGGCCAGCTGCTCCGGGCTGGCATAGGCCAGGGTCAGCGCATGCTGGCCGGTGCGGGTGTCGCCGGCCGCGGCGCTGTCCTCGTCGATCAGCCGGGCGATGCCGAAATCCAGCAGTCGCGGCTGGCCGCGCGCGTCGACCAGGATGTTGGCCGGCTTGAGGTCGCGGTGGATGACCAGGCAGCGGTGGGCCTCGGCCACCGCCTCGCAGACCTTGACGAACAACGCGATGCGCTCGTCCAGCGGCAGCCGCGCGGCGTAGGCGTCCATCTGCTCGCCTTCGACGTATTCCATCGCCAGGAACGGGCGGCCGTCGGCGAGGATGCCGCCGTCGAGCAGGCGCGCGATGCCGGGGTGGTCCAGCCGCGCCAGCAGCGCGCGCTCGCGGGCGAAGCGCTCGCGCAGTTCCGGCGAGGCCTCGGCCACCGGGTTGAGCAGTTTCAGCGCGACCGTCTGCACGAAGCCGCCGTCGCTGCGCTCGGCCAGGTAGACCACGCCCATGCCGCCGGCGCCCAGGCGCCGCAGCAGGCGGTATTCGCGGGTGGTATCGGCCGAGGCTTCCTGGCCGCTCAGGTCCTGCCCCGGGTCCGGGGCATCGATGCCCGGCGGCAGCGACACCCGCAGCGTCTGCTCGGCCTCCATGCCGGCGAGCAAGGCATGCACCTCGGCGGCCAGTTCCGCGTCGTCCCCGGTTTCGCGCGCGACCAGTTCCGCGCGCGCCGCGCCGCGCAGTTCCAGCGCCTGCATGACGATCCGCTTGACCCGGTGATAGTGCCCGGCCGCGTCGCCGTCCCCCTGTCCTTCCCGCATCGTCCTGCCCCATCCGGCCTGTCGCCGTCAGCCGCCATTCTGCACCTGCCCCGTAACAGCCGCATCGGGGGCAGCCGCCACATGCGGCAACGCGCGCCGGTGTCCGCGCCCGCGCCTTACTCCGCCAGTTCGACGCTGTCGAACGCCTCGCCGTGCTGCGGGTGGGCCTGCCACATCTGCCGCAGCGTCAGCCCGCGCACCGGGTCGACGAACGCCGGGGCGATGTCGGCCAGCGGCTTGAGCACGAAGGCGTGCTTCAGCTCCGGGCGCGGGATGCGCAGGTGCCCCGGCCCTTCCACCACCAGGTCGCCGTAATACACCACGTCGATGTCCAGCGTGCGATCGGAAAAGCGCGGGCCGCTGCGGTCGCGGCCGTGGGCGTCCTCGACCGCGTGCAGCCAGCCGTCGAGCTCGGCCAGCGGCAGGTCGGTTTCCAGCATCACCGCGTTGTTGAGGAAATCCGGGCCATCGAAGCCCACCGCCGGCGTGCGGTAGGCAGGAGAGACGACGATCCGCCCGAAGCGCTCCTGCAGGACTTGCAGCGCCGAGCGCAGGTAATGGCGCGGGCGCAGGTTGCTGCCCAGGCTCAGGAGCACGGTGGTCATCGTTGTCTGGCGCGGGCGGCTTGCCGGGGGAAACGCCAATGATACGGCCGGCGGGCGGCGATCACGCCGCCGCCAGCGCGTCGGCCACCGCGCGCAGCACGCGCTGCATCTCCAGCGGCTTGGGCAGCACGTGCACCTGCAGGCCGGCCGGCGCCGGGCCATCGGCGAAGGCGGGGCCGTCGTCGGCCTCCAGCACGATCGCCGGGCCGGCGTAGCCCAGCCCCTGCATCTCCGCGAGCAGTTGCCCGGCCGACAGCAGCGGGATGCCGCCATCGACCAGCACCGCGTCCGGCAGGCCGGCTTCCTGCACCAGCCGCAGCGCGGCGGCGCCATCCAGCGCCACGCTCGGGCGATAGCCCTGGCTGGACAGCGCGTCGCCCAGCAGCGACAGGCGCGTGGCCTCGTCGTCCACCACGAGGATGCGCTGGCCTTGGCCGGCCGGCAGCATCGCCACTTCATCGGCGGCGCCGTCGGCAGCGGCGGCCTGCAACGGCAGCAGCAGGTCGAAACAGCTGCCCTGCCCCGGCTGGCTGCGCACCACGATCTCGCCGCCCAGGCTCTCGACGATGCGCCGGCACGACACCAGCCCGAGCCCGGTGCCGCTGTCCTTGGTGGTGAAGAACGGGCTGAACAGGCGTTCCTGCGTGGCCCGGTCCATGCCGATGCCGTCGTCCTGCACGCGGATGCGCAGGCGTTCGCCGTCGGCGCGCTCGGCCAGCAATCGCAGCTGCCCGCCCTCGGGCATGGCCTGGATCGCGTTCAGCGCGAGGTTTATCAGCACCTGCTGCAGCTCGGTGTAGTTGGCCTCCACCACCAGCTGCTCGTCGCCCGCCTCCAGTTGCAGCGCGACGTTGCGCGGCAGGCTGCCCTTGAGCAGCAGGCCCACCGCCTGGAACAGGCGCGGCAGGACGATGCGCTCGCTGGGCCGGCGCGAGCCGCGCACGAAGGACAGCATCGACTCGACCATCTCGTGGCCGCGCCGCGCGCTTTCGGCCACCACGTCGGCCAGCCGCGTCACCTTCGGATCGTCGCTGCGGTCGCGGATCAGGTCCGGCACGATCAGCAGCGGCTGCAGGATGTTGCGCAGGTCGTGGCTGAGGCCGGCGGCGAGCAGCGCCAGGCTTTCCAGCCGCTGCGCGCGCATCAGCTCGTCGGCCACCCGCTGCCGCTCGTGCTCGCCGCGCGCCTCGCGCACCGCGCGCGCCACCGCCGAGGGCAGCCGCGCCGGCTGGTGCTTGATGATGTAGTCGTTGGCGCCCTCGCGCAGCGCCTGTACCGCGGTGTCCTCGCCCATCGTGCCGGAGACGAAGATGAAGGGCAGCTGCGGATGCAGTTCGCGCAGGATGCGCAGCGCCTGGTAACCGGAAAAGCCGGGCATGCTCAGGTCGGACAGCACGATGTCCGGCACCTTCGCGGCCAGCGCGGCGCGCATCGCCGCCTCGTTGTCGACCCGCTCGAAGCCGGCCTGCAGGCCGGCCTCGAACATCTGGTCGCACAGCAGTTCCGCATCCTCCGGTGAATCCTCCACCAGCAGGATGTGCAGGGGACCCAAGGGCGCTCCCTTGTTGGGCATGGGGCCTTACTCCTGGTCCGGCGCTTGGTTGATGACCGCCCAGAAGGTACCGAGCGTCTTGACCGCGTTGAAGAACTGGTCGATGTCCACCGGTTTGACCACGTAGGCGTTCACGCCCAGGTCCCAGCTACGCGCCAGGTCGCTTTCCTCGCGCGAGGACGACAGGATCACCACCGGCAGGCGCTTGAGCTCCTCCTCGGCGCGGATCCGTTGCAGCACTTCTATGCCGTCCATGCGCGGCATCTTGATATCCAGCAGCAGCACCGCCGGCAGCCCTTCCCCGCGCTCGCTCCAGGCGCCGCGGCGCAGCAGGAAGTCCAGCGCCTCCACGCCATCCTCGACGTGCACGATGGGATTGGCCAGGCGGGCGTCGCGCAACGCGTCGATCGCCATCTCGGCATCGGCGGGGCTGTCTTCGGCCAGCAGGATGGTACGGAGCGGATTCATGCGGGTGGACCTCAATGGTGCGCGTCGGGCGCGGGCGGTGGCAGGGTGAAGTGGAAGGTGGCGCCCCGGTCCGGCGCGGCATCGGCCCAGATACGGCCGCCGTGGCGGGTGAGCACGCGGCGCACGCTGGCCAGGCCGATGCCGGTGCCCGGGTAGTCGCTGGCGCGGTGCAGGCGCTGGAACACGCCGAACAGCTTGCCGGCGTGCTGCATGTCGAAGCCGGCGCCGTTGTCGCGCACGCTGAACTGCTGGGTGCCGTCGGGCAGCTGCCGCGCGCTCACCTCGATGACCGCGTGTTCGCGGCAGGCGGTGTACTTGACCGCGTTGCCCAGCAGGTTCAGCCACAGCTGGCGCATCATGTTCTCGTCGGCCACCAGCACCGGCAGCGGCTCGATCTTCCATTCGACGTCGCGGACCTTGCCGTCCGCCCCGGCCTCGGCGCGCAGGTTGGAATCCAGCAGCGCGTGGGTGTCGGCGACCAGCGACTGCATGTCCACCGCCTGCAGGCGCATCGCCCCGCGCCCCAGCCGCGAATACACCAGCAGGTCGTCGATCAGCGAAGCCATGCGCTGCGCCGCCTCGCCGATCACCTGCAGGTAATGGCGGGTCTTCTCGTCCGCGTCCTCGCCCAGGTGGCGGCCGAGCTTGTCGGAGAAGCCGGCCACGTGCCGCAGCGGTGCGCGCAGGTCGTGCGAGACCGAGTAGCTGAACGCCTCCAGTTCACGGTTGACCTCGGCCATCTGCTCGACCTTGCCTTCCAGCTGCCGGTTCAGTTCCTCCACCCGCAGCTGCACGCGACGCTGCAGGGTGACGTCGCTGACCGTCATCAGCACCACTTCGTCGTCGCTGTCCGGCAGCGGCATGCGCCGGGCGTTGATCAGCATGGTGCGGGCCATGCCGTCGGCGCCGCGCTGCTCGTGCTCGTAGTCCCACAGCTCGCGCCCGCGCAGCAGCACGTCGGCCAGCCGCTGGCGGATGATGGCGTCGGCCCAGACGCCGTCGCCGATGGACTGCAGCGGCCGGCCGCTGACCTGGCGATCGTCGTCCATGCCGTACAGCTCGGAGAACGCGGTGTTGTGCAGGATGATGCGCAGCCCGCCGTCGAGCAGGACGATGGGCTCGCGCACCGTCTGCAGCACCGAGTTGGCGCGCGCGCTGGCGCGCAGGAAGCGCTGCTCGGCGCGCGTGCGGCGGCCGATCTGGCGCTTCAGCAGCCACAGCACCAGCCCGAGCAGCAGCAGCTGCACCGCCAGCGTGCTCCAGGTCACCGTGGTCGCCAGCCGTTGCTGCTTGTGCGCGGCGGTCACCCGCCGCTGCAGCAGTTCGCTCTCGTGTTGCTGCAGCTCGGCCACGATGTCGCGGATCGGGTAGCTGAAGGTCATCTCCTCGATCATCTCGCGCTGGCGCTGCGGGTCCTGGCTGGCCGCGACCTGCCGGGCCACGTCCATGCGCCGCTCGAGCATGGCGCTGATGCGGCCGATCCGCAGCAGCTGGTCGGGGTTGTCGCTGAACAGCGCGGCCAGCCCGTCGAGCGTGGCCTTGATGCGCTCGGCGTGCTGCAGGCGCTGGCGCAGCGGCTCGGACTCGATGCCGCGCGACAGCGTCAGCGCCGCCGATTCCACGTCGCGGATGTCCGCCTGCAGCACGTACAGGCGCGCACTCACGGCCTGGGTGTGGGCCACCCAGTTGGCGGCGTTGACGCTGTCGCGCGACAGGCGCAGCAGCGTCAGCGACGGCACCACGACGATCAGCAGCGCGGCCAGCCCCAGCCCCGCGAACCGCCAGCGATCCCAACCTTCATCGGTGAATCGGGAAAACATCCTTTCTCCTTGCCGCGCGGAGTGCGCCGCAGCGACCGCGCCGGCACCGTCCACAACGCCGCAAGCATTGCATGCCGCCCGCTGGAAGTGAACGCGACGCGGTTCAGGCTGCCGGCCGCGTCAGCCGTCCGCGGACCGTTTCAGCGCATGCCCGCCGAAGCCGGCGCGCATCGCCGCCAGCAGGCGGTCGGCGAAGGAGTTGTCCTCGCGCGAGCGCAGCCGCTCCAGCAACGACAGGGTGATGACCGGCGCCGGCACGTCCAGCTCGATGGCTTCGTTGACGGTCCAGCGCCCTTCGCCCGAGTCCTGCACGTACGGCGCGATGCCCTGCAACTGCGGGTTGCGCTGCAATGCCTCGGCGCTGAGGTCGAGCAGCCACGAGCGCACCACGCTGCCGTGGCGCCAGGTCTCGGCCAGCTGCGGCAGGTCCAGCGCGAACTCGGCCTTCTTCTGCAGCAGCGCGAAGCCTTCGGCGTAGGCCTGCATCATTCCGTACTCGATGCCGTTGTGGATCATCTTGCAGTAATGGCCGGCGCCGACCGGGCCGACGTGCGCCCAGCCGCGGTCGGGGGCCGGCGCCAGCGCCTGCAGCGCCGGCCGCAGCCTTGCCAGTGCGTCGTCCGCGCCGCCCAGCATCAGGCAATAGCCCTCGCTCAGGCCCCAGACGCCGCCGCTGGTGCCGCAATCGACGTAGTCCAGCCGCGCCTGCCCGCAGCGCTGCGCGCGCCGCTGCGAATCGCGGTACCAGGAGTTGCCGCCATCGACCAGCAGGTCCTGCGGCGACAGCAGCGGCAGCAGTTCGTCCAGCAAGGCATCCACCGCGGCGGCCGGCACCATCAGCCACAGCACGCGCGGGGCCGGCAGCGCCTGCAACAGCGCCTGCAGGCCGTCGACGACCGGCAGGCCGGCGGCCGCCGCACGCTCGCGCGCCTCCGCGCCGGGGTCGAAGCCGGTCACGGCGATGCCGCCGCGCTGCAGCCGTTGCGCCATGTTGGCGCCCATGCGCCCCAATCCGATCATGCCCAGTTGCATTGCCACTCCGCTCGTCGTTGGAAACAGGCTCCACCGTAGCGCCGTGGCCGGCGCGTTTCACCTGGTCATGGCCGGCGCGCCGGAATGCGTCCGCCGTTTGCCGCCGCGGCTGCCTCGTGCCAACGGGGTAGATGCGGGGCTTGCCCCGCATGAAGCTTTCCCGGCAAAGCCCCGTGCCGGGCAAGCCCGGCACCTACGGGTTGGCCGTGCTGCCGGCGCTCAATCGGCCCAACGGCCGGGGCCGCTGGACTGCGGCAGCACCTGCGCCGACAGCGGGCGGTCGTTCTCCAGCAGGTTCACCGCATCGGACAGGATCGATGCCGACTCCTTCAGCAGCGGGTCGGGGCGCTTCTCGGCGGCCTTCTCGCGCGCGGCGTCCTTGACGATGTCGCGCTCGTTGCCGGTCAGGCCGTCGTCGCTGCCGTCGTCGGCCAGCGGGTCCAGCGGCAGGCCCAGTTCCTTGCGGATTTCCTGGCGCTGCTTGCGCTGGGCATCCTGGCGCTCGCGCTCGGTGCGGCGCTCGGCCTCGTTGAGCGAGATGTACTTCTTCGCCGCCTCGGAACGGAACTGCTCGACGTCTTCCTGCCACCACTGGAACTCGCGGTCGTCCTGGATGCGCCCGGCATGGCGCGTTTCCAGCTGCGGCAGGATCGGCGCGAAATTGCCGTACCGGGTATGCGGCACCGCAGCGATGCGGGTCCACGGCAGCGCGTTGTCGTAGGTGCTCTCGCCGTACTCGCTGGCATCGACGCTGGCCGGGAACGCCAGGTCGGGCACCACGCCCTTGTGCTGGGTGGAGGAGCCGCTGACGCGGAAGAACTGGGCGATGGTCAGCTTGACCTGGCCGAAGCGTTCCTTCTCGCTGGCGGGCCAGCGGTCCAGCGGCACCACGTTCTGCACGGTGCCCTTGCCGAAGCTGGTCTCGCCGATGACCAGGCCGCGGCCGTAGTCCTGGATGGCGCCGGCGAAGATTTCCGAGGCCGAGGCCGAGCCGCGGTTGATCAGCACCGCCAGCGGGCCGTCCCACGCCACCGCCGGGTTGCGGTCGCTGTTGACGGTGACGCGGCCGCCGGATTCGCGCACCTGCACCACCGGGCCCTGCTCGATGAACAGGCCGGTCAGCTCGATCGCCTCGTCCAGCGAGCCGCCACCGTTGTTGCGCAGGTCCAGCACCACGCCGTCGAGCTTGTCGGCCTTGAACCCGGCCAGCAGCCTGGCCACGTCGCGGGTGGCCGAGGCGTAGTCGGTGGCGTTGCGGCGGCGGCCTTCGAAGTCCTGGTAGAAGGTGGGCAGCTTGACGATGCCGATGCGGCGCTCGGGCGCATCGCCACTGCCGGGAATCGCCATCGTCTCGCCCTTGGCGGCCTGCTCGGCCAGCCGCACCTTCTGCCGGGTCAGCGTGACCATGCGGTGCTTGCCGTCCAGGCCTTCGGCAGCGGGGATGTATTCCAGCCGCACCTGGGTGTCCTTGGCGCCGCGGATCTTGGCCACCACGTCGTCGATGCGCCAGCCGATCACGTCCTCGACCGTGCCGGACCTGCCCTGGCCGACGCCGACGATGCGGTCGCCCGGCTGCAGCGTGCCGTCCACCGAGGCCGGGCCGCCGGCGATGATCTCGCGGATCACCACCACGTCGTCCTGGCGCTGCAGCTGCGCGCCGATGCCCTCCAGCGACAGCGACATGGCCTGGTTGAAGTTCTCGGCGGTGCGCGGGGTGAAGTAGTCGGTGTGCGGGTCGACGGCGCGTGTGTAGGCGTTGAGGTAGATGGAGAACACGTCCTCGTTCTTCCACTCGTTGATGCCCTTGAGCAGCGTGGCGTAGCGCTTGTCCAGGGTCTTGCGGATGTCCGCGGCCGGCTTGCCGGCCAGCTTCAGCCGCAGCCAGTCGTTCTTGACCGACTTGCGCCACAGCTCGTCCAGCTCGGCGCCGCTCGCCCACGGCACGTCCTTGCGGTCGTAGTCGAAGCGCTCGTCGAGGGTGAAGTCCGGTTCCTGCTTGAGCAGGCCGCGCGCATAGGCCACGCGCTCGGTCACGCGCTGGCGGTACACCGCGAACACCTGGAAGGCCGGCTCCAGCTCGCCGCTGCGGATCGCAGCACCGGTCTGCTCGGCCAGCGGCGCGAAGTGCTCGATGTCGTCGGCGGTGAAGAACTGCTTGCCGCCGTCCAGCGCCTTCAGGTAGCGGTCGAACACGTCCTGCGAGGTGGCCGCGTCCAGCGCGCGCGGGCGGTAGGCATAGCGGCTGTCGGACAACAGCCCATACACCAGCCGGGAAGTGGTGGCCTGGTCGACCGTGGCCGCGGACGGCAGCGCCGGGGCGTCGGCGCGCGCCAGCAGCGCGGCCGGCAGGGTCAACGCGAAGGCCAGCAGGAAAGCGGGAACTCGATGGTTCATCAACGTACTCGTGGCACCGTGCTATGGGGGGAGACTGCAGCCGGATGGGACAGCAGGACAGTGCCGGAAGTTTCGGTGCTTGTCATCCGGCCCGATGCGCAGGCTAGCGGGCCGGCTGTAGCGGAATGTGAATGGCCTTTCCCGCGATGCGCCGGCTGCACACGCACACCCGGTGGTGCATGGACATTCGGTAGCGCCCGACCGTTGGTCGGGCGGCGGCGCAGCGCGCCGGGTGGTTGGCGGCCATGTGCCGAGCAACGGTCGGCACCCACCGCACCCGCCCACCACGGAGGTGGTTGTCAGCCGACGCCCGCGCCCTTGGCCTGGCGGTCGGCGTGGTAGGACGAGCGCACCATCGGCCCGGAGGCGACATGGCTGAAGCCCAGCTCGTAGCCGTACACCTCCAGCTCCTTGTATTCGTCCGGCGTCCAGTAGCGCAGCACCGGGTGGTGGTGCGGGGTGGGCTGCAGGTACTGGCCGATGGTGACCATCTCCACGTCGTGCGCGCGCAGGTCGCGCAGGGTGGCCTTGATCTGCTCGAAGGTTTCGCCGAGGCCAAGCATGATGCCGCTCTTGGTCGGGATCGTCGGGTGCTGCGCCTTGAAGTTCTTCAGCAGGGTCAGCGACCACTGGTAGTCCGCGCCGGGGCGCACGTTGCGGTACAGGTCCGGCACCGTCTCGATGTTGTGGTTGAACACGTCCGGCGGGTTGACCGCGAGGATCTCCAACGCGCGCTCCATGCGGCCCTTGCCGCGGAAATCCGGGGTCAGGATTTCAATTTTGGTGCCGGGGCTGAACTCGCGGATGGCGCTGATGCAATCGACGAAATGGCCGGCGCCGCCATCGCGCAGGTCGTCGCGGTCGACGCTGGTGACCACCACGTACCTCAGGCCCATGTCCTTGACCGTCTGCGCCAGGTGCAGCGGCTCGGCCGCGTCCGGCGGCTTGGGCCGGCCATGGGCGACGTCGCAGAACGAGCAGCGGCGGGTGCAGACCTCGCCGAGGATCATGAAGGTGGCGGTGCCGTGGCCGAAGCACTCGTGGATGTTCGGGCAGCTGGCCTCCTCGCACACCGTCACCAGCCGGTTCTCGCGCAGCTTGGCCTTGAGCTGCTGCACGGCGTTGCCGGAGGGGATGCGCACGCGGATCCACGACGGCTTGCGCAACACCGGTGCGTCGGCGAACTGCACCGGCGAGCGGCCGATCTTGTCGCCGCCGATCTGCTTGACCCCGGTCTGCAATGGCGCAGGCGGCACGTCGTCCTGCAGGACCTGCAGGGGGATGGAGCGGCTGGTGGATTCAGTCATGGCGTTACCGGCGGCCTCAGGACCGCGTTGTCAGGTCGGGCGATTCGGGAGTGGCGTGCAGTTCGAGGCCGAACTGCCGGGCCAGGTGCGACAGCAGCACCGGCTTGACCGCGTCGATGCCCGAAGGACCGCCCAAGTCTAGCACCGAGGTCACCGCCAGCCCGGCGTAGCCGCACGGGTTGATGCGGTGGAACGGCTCCAGGTCCAGGCCGACGTTGAAGGCCAGCCCGTGGAAGCTGCAGCCGCGGCGCACGCGGATGCCGAGCGCGGCGATCTTGGCACCGCCGACATAGACGCCGGGCGCGCCCTCGCGCCGCTCGGCGGCGATGTTCCACTCGTCCAGCGTGTCGATGATGGCCTGCTCGATGCGGCATACGTAGTCGCGCACGCCAATGCCGAGCCGGCGCAGGTCCAGCAGCGGGTAGACCACGATCTGGCCGGGGCCGTGGTAGGTCACCTGGCCGCCGCGGTCCACGTGCAGCACCGGGATGTCGCCCGGCGCCAGCACGTGCTCGGCCTTGCCGGCCTGGCCGAGGGTGAACACCGGCTCGTGCTCGACCACCCACAGCTCGTCGCCGGTGGCGTCGCCGCGCGCGTCGGTGAAACGCTGCATCGCGTGCCACACCGGTTCGTAGGGCTGGCGCCCGAGGTCGCGTACCGTCGCCGGCAGCGGCGCGCCGCGTGCCGGTGCAACCACGCAGGCGTTCACAGCGTCCACTTCACTTCCGGGTGGTTGCGCAGGGCCACGTGCGCGGCGTCGTACTGCTCGCGGTTGTCGGCCTTGAAGGCGATGCGCACGGACACGTACTTGCCGTTGGACGAATGCTTCCAGCTGATGCGCTCGCTGAGCACGTCCACGCCGGACAGCTGCAGCAGCCGCGGCAGTTCATGTTCCAGGCCGATGTTGGCCGCGCCCATCGCGCTGAGCTCGAAGGTGCCCGGGAACTGGAAGCCGTGGTCGGGGTTGTCGGACTTGATTTCCATGCCCGCCATTATCGGGCCGCGGGGCCGCAAACCCAAGGTCCATACACAACGAAAGGGCCGCTGGAAGCGGCCCTTTCGCGGAAAGCTGCGTTGCCGTTCCTCCGGGCGCATGTGCCGGCCAACGGCCGGCACCTACCGAAGGCGTACCGGCCGTGGCCGGTACGGCGTGCTTATTTGGACAGTTCCAGCAGGGTGGAGGACACCCAGCCCTTGTTGCCCAACTCGTCCTCGACCTCCCACATCACGCCTTCCTTGTTGCCGGTCGGGTACAGCATCATGCCCGGGTCCAGCGAACGCACCGCCGCACCGGTGCCCTGGGCGTTGGCCAGCAGGCGCCCGGCACGGACCACCGTGACCGCCTGCTGGGCGCTGGCCGCCGAGGCGTTCTCCGGCAGGCCGCCGAGCTGGGCGACGATGTCGGTATAGGCCTGCAGGTAGGCCATGGTGATGACCTGGCCAATCTCGGTGTTGGCATAGCCGCCAACGCCGGCCGCGCCGAAGCCGCTGCCGCCGAACAGGCCGCCGCCGGCACCGAAGCCGATGTCGCTCTTGCGCGCCGAGCCTTCGGAAATGGCCACCTGCTCGGAGGAGCGCACGTCGGTCACGGTCAGCACCACGTCCGCGGTCTTGCTGCGGAAGTTCAGCCCGCCGATGACCGCGCCGGCCCGGCCGCCGACCAGGCCGCCGAGCAGGCCGCCGATGGCGTTGCCGCCGGCATTGCTGTTCTGCGAGATCAGGTCCGGCACCATCACGTAGTCGGCGGCCTTGATCTGGCCCTTGCCGACGTTGGAACGGCCGCGCAGGTCGCCGCTGGCGGCCAGCTCACGCTCGTACTGGCTGGCGGCCATGCCGGCGCCGCGGTCCACCAGGGTGAAGCAGCGCGAGCGGTTGACGAACACCTTGATCAGCCGCGACGGTGCCGGCAGCTGCTGGCCGGTCCACCAGTGCGTGGAATCCTCCGGCTCGATGACCGAAATGGTGCCCAGCGGGCGCTGGCACACCGGGATCTCGGCGGTGGCCTGCTTGCGCTGCTCCTGTGCCTGGGTGCCCTTCTTCTTGAAAGCGGCCTGTGCCGGCTGGCCGACCACGGCCGCGGCGATGCCCACGGTGATGGCCGCTGCAACCAGCGGCGAGAAAACATTACGCATGTTCGTGTAACCCCCGTTACCTGCACCGTCTGCGGTGCGTTCCATTGGCTTGGCGACCTTGCGGCGATCCCTTGGCGCCATGCGGCGCACCCGGAAGAACACGGGCCGGTCGGCGGCGATGCTACCGCAGGCGCCCGGTGGTTTGCCACAACGCACGTCACCTCGCAACGATGTGATCCACCCAGCCCCGCTGCGGCCGCCCCGCCGCCCCGCTAAGCTGCGCCCTGTTTCCCGACCCGAGAACGAGCGGATGAAGATTCCGGCATGGCTGCCATTGGCGTTGGCATGCGGCACGGCCCTGCCGGCCTATGCGGCCGATACCTGCCCGCGCAGCGCATTGCAGGACCACCCGCCGGCGGTCAACTTCCGCATCGACAACGACCTGTTCGGCGGCCGCGACCAGGACCAGGGCTATACCAATGGCGCCCTGCTCACCCTGGTATCGCCCAACCTGGCGGACTACACCGACGACCCCTGCCTGCCGCGGCTGGCGCGCTGGGTGAACCGCCACCTGGAGCGCCTGCACCCGGGCGAGTTCGAGCAGCAGAACATGATCTTCAGCTTCGGCCAGGGGCTGTTCACTCCGACCGACCATGCGCGCGCGGACCTGATCGAGGACGACCGTCCCTACGCCGCGGTGCTGCTGGCCAACTTCGGCTACAACGCGCGCCACGGCGACCGCCTGCGCACCACCCAACTGGCGCTGGGCATGGTCGGCCCGTCGGCGCAGGGCAAGCAGGTGCAGGACGCCGTGCACGGCCTGCTCGGCGACGAGAAGTTCATGGGCTGGGGCAACCAGCTGCGCGACGAGCCGGTGTTCCGGCTGCTGCACGAGCGCATGCGGCGCTGGCCGTCGGCCAACGGAACGGGCTGGGGCTGGGACGCCATCGGCCACTGGGGCGGCGCGATCGGCAACCTGGACACGCATGCCAACGTCGGCGGCGAGGCACGCTTCGGCTGGAAGCTGCCGGACGACTTCGGCAGTTCGCCGGCGCGCCCGGCCGGCGAGAACACCGCACCCACCCGCACCGGGCGCGCGCAGGGCTGGTCCGGCCACCTGTTCCTCACCGCCGACGCGCGCTGGGTGCTGCGCGACATCACCCTGGACGGCAACACCTTCCGCAACAGCCACAGCGTGGACAAGCGCCCGCTGGTGGCCGACATCGGCTACGGCGTGGCGGTGATGCGCGGCAAGTGGAAGTTCGCGCTGGCCCGCTACCACCGCACCCGCGAGTTCGCCGGGCAGAAGGAACTGCCGGTGTTCGGCAGCTTCACCATCAGCCGGACGCTGTAACCCGCGTCGCGCGCATGGAAAAACGGCAGGACAGCCGTTTTTCATGGCGAACCCGCCCGGAGGGTCGCGCACCGGGAAGTGCGCCATGAAAAAGCCGGCTTGCGCCGGCTTTTCCGTTCGATCGGACCAGGATCAGGACTCCCACCACATCCAGAAGGCATCCCACAGGCGCCTGAAGAAGCCGCCCTGCTCGACCGCGGCCACCGCCACCAGCGGCGCCTCGGCGATCACCTTGCCGTCCAGCGCCACCTTGACCATGCCGATCTGCTGGCCGGCGGCCACCGGGGCGACGAGCTGCCGGGGCACGTCCATGCTCGGCTTGAGGTCGTTGTAGCGGCCGCGCGGCACGCTGACCAGCAACGGCTGCGCCACGCCCAGTTGCACTTCGCCGGCCGCACCCTTCCACAGCTTCTGCGTGGTCACCGCCTTGCCCGGCTCGTACAGACGGTGGGTTTCGAAGAAGCGGAAGCCCCAGTTCAGCAGCGCCAGGCTGTCGTCGGCGCGCTGCTTCTCCGAGCTGCCGCCCATCAGCACCGCGATCAGGCGCTGGTCGCCGCGCTGGGCCGAGCTGAGCAGGCAGTAGCCGGCGGCCGAGGTGTGGCCGGTCTTGATCCCGTCCACGCTGGCATCGCGCCACAGCAGCAGGTTGCGGTTGGGCTGGGTGATGTTGCCTACGGTGAATTCCTTGATCTTGTTGTAGGCGTAGGTCTCGGGGTAGTCGCGCACGAAGGCGCGGCCGAGCAGGGCCAGGTCATAAGCGCTGGACTGGTGGCCCTCGGCGGTCAGGCCGTGGGCGTTGACGAAGTGCGAGTCCTTCATGCCGAGCTTGGCGGCATAGCTGTTCATCAGCGCGGCGAAGGCCTCCTGGCTGCCGGCGGCGTGCTCGGCCAGGGCGATGGCGGCATCGTTGCCGGACTGGACCGCCATGCCCTTTTCCATGTCCTCCAGCCGCGCGGTCTTGTTGACCGGGAAGCCGCTGAAGCTGCCGTCGGTGCCGGCGCCGCCCTCGCGCCAGGCGCGCTCGCTCATCATCACCTGGTCGTCGGGGCCGATCTTGCCGGTCTTCGCCTCGGCCGCCAGCACGTAGGAGGTCATCACCTTGGTGATGCTGGCCGGCGGCACCGGGGTGTGGATGTTCTCGCCGGCCAGCACCTGCCCGGTGGCGTAGTCCATCAGCACCCACGCGGTGGCGGCGGAGGGCGCCGGTGCCGGCGGGATCGCCACCTGGGCGGGCGCGGCGGCGGCCGGGGTCGGCGCTGGAGTCTGGGCGGAAGCCAGGCCAACGGCCAGGGTGGTGGCCAGGGCGGCGGCAAAGCGGAATTTCATCGGAAAGCGGTTCCTGTTGCAGCGAGGAATGGAAAACGTGCCGTCATTGTAGGGGGATGCGTCGATGCGTTCCGGGCGGCACCGGGACGCGGGTCAGTCACGGACGATCTGCGGCTTGCCGAAACCCAGACCGGCGATGCGGCCGGCAAGTTCCGCGGCGCCAGCCAGGTCGTCGGCGCTCACCCGCAGCCGCCACAGGGTGCGGCCGCCGCTGACCACGTCGCTGAGCGTGGCGCCGGCGATGCCGGCCGAGCTCAGCTGGCCCAGCGCGCGCGTGGCGTTGTCGCGGCTGGAGAAACTGGCGACCTGCAGCAGCACGCCGCCGAGCGTGGCCGCCACCGGCCCGGCCGGGGCCGCATCGGTGCTGGCCAGCGGTGCGGCAGCGGGCAATGCCTGTACCGCCACGGCCACGTCCTCGATGGCGGCGGCGCGGGTCACTGCCGCTTGCGGCACGACGGCCACGGGCGTGGCCGGCAGCCGCTCGACCAGCTGGTCCATGCGGCTCGGCGCGGCCGGTGCCGGCGTCGCGGCGATGGCGCGGTCGCGCGGTTGCCGCGGCAGGTCGTCGACGGGCGTCAACGCGCGCACTTCCACCCGGCCGGTACCGCGCTGGGTGATGCCCAGCCGCACCGCCGCCGCGTAGCTCAGGTCGATGACCCGGCCATCGTGGAACGGGCCGCGGTCGTTGACCCGCACGATCACCGACTCGCCGTTGTCCAGGTTGGTGACGCGGGCAAAGCTGGGCAGCGGCAGGGTCTTGTGCGCGGCGGTGAACGCGTACATGTCGTAGACCTCGCGGTTGGAGGTCAGCCGGCCGTGGAACTTGGCGCCGTAATAGGAGGCGGTGCCGCGCTCGGTGTAGCCGTCCACCTTGTCCAGCACCTTGTATTCCCGGCCCAGCACCACGTAGGGCGACTTGTTGCCGACGGCCGAGCGCGGTTCGTTGCGGACCAGCGGCTCGGGGATGCAGGCCACGTCGGGCACGTAGTCGGGGGTGCTGTCCTTGACCCCGGGCCGGTACAGGCCGCCGGCGCTGTAGTGGCCGCGGGTGCCGGGGTCTTCCTGCGCGCTGGCGTAGGGCGAGCCTTCCGGGCAATGCGCCGGCCGGCCCTGGTGGCCCTGGTGGCCCTGCACCACGCTGCCGGCCGGCTTCTTCGGCGCGCTGCTGCAGGCGGCCAGCCCGAGCACGACCAGCAGCGGCACCAGCCAGCGCAGTTTCATGCCGGCGGCAGCTCGCGGCCGGCGATGGCCTGCGACAGCTGGAACACGGCCATCGCGTACATCTTGGAGAGGTTGTAGCGGGTGATGGCGTAGTAATTCTGGAAGCCCAGCCAGTACTGCTTGCCGCCGCTGCCTTCCAGCGTGATCGGGGTGGCGGTGGCGCCCGCCGCGGTTACCGGGGTGAGCGGGCGGTAGCCCTGCGCAGCCAGTGCGTCGAGGGTGAGGTTGGGCGTCCAGTCGGTGGGGTTCAGTTCCTCGCGGCCGGCGTCGAGCGTGGCCGGCACCGCCACCGTGCCGCCGCGCACCCAGCCGCCCTTCTTCACGAAGTAGTTGGCGATGGAGGCGAACACGTCGTCGTAGCTGCCGAACAGGTCGCGGCGGCCATCACCATCGCCGTCCACGGCATAGTCGAGGTAGCTGGACGGCATGAACTGGCCCATGCCCATCGCCCCGGCGTAGCTGCCCTTGAGCGTGGTGATGTCCAGCTTCTCCAGCGCCGCCAGCTCGAACAGCTTGGCCAGCTCGTCGCGGAAGAACAGCTCGCGGCGCACCTCGCGTTCGAGCTTTTCCGGGTCGCCGCTGCGCGGGTACTTGAACGCCAGCGTGTACAGCGCATCGAGCACGCGGTGGTTGCCGGCATTGCGGCCGTAGCTGGTTTCCACGCCGATGATCGCCACGATCACCTCGGCCGGCACGCCGCTGCGTTCCTGCACGCGCAGCAGCTGCTCGCGGTGCTCGGCGAGGAACGCCTTGCCGCCGTCGATGCGGGCCTGGCTGATGAACATCGGCCGGTATTCGTTCCATGGCTTGACCCGCTCGGCCGGGCGCGACATCGCGGCGATGATCGGCTCGCGGATCTGCGCCTGCGCCAGCACCGATTCGATGTAGGCCGGGTCCAGCCGGTAGCGGGCGGCGGTGTCGCGGACGAAGTTGGCGCGGGCGGTCTCGAACGGCACCGGGGTCAGGTCCACCGGCGGCAGGTCCGGCTTGCGCTCCGGCGCGGCCTCGCTCGGCGCGCTGGCCGGCGGCGTGGCGCTGGTCGATGGGACGGGTTCCTGCGGCCGGGTCGCGCAGGCGACCAGGCCCAGGGTGAGACAACAGGCAAGGGCACGACGGATCATCGGCCGAGATTAACAGGTCAAGGTCGAAATTCCAGCGCCAAGATCATGAATTGCAAGGAGAAGCGCGTGGTGAATATTGCCCTGGTGGATGCCACAGGATTCACGACGCGCCGATTGTCGTAGGCACCGGGCTTGCCCGGTGCGAGGCTCTCCCGGCAAAACCCCATGCGGGGCGAGCCCCGCATCTACGAGGCTGCTGCTGCGGTGTGGGAGCAAGCGTTGCTCGCGATGCTTTGGGGCTGTGCCGGTAGAGCATCGTGGCCATGCGCCGCTCCCACAGGGTTTCCCCGGAGTCGTGACCCGGTGGGCGCTCCATCAAGAATCCGGGCACCGGCCGCACCCCCATCCCACAGGTGCGGCCGGCGCCCGGACCGGATTCCGACGTCGGCGGGCATCTCCCCATGCCCGTTCGACGGACCCCGGTATTGCCACGGCGCGATGGCGGCCGGTGGCGGGCGCAATTGTGAGGGTTTTGTGAAGCAAATGGGATGACCGAGATCAAAACCCGTGCAATCCCCGCGTTCAGCCACCGTGGACCGGGCGGTGCACGCGCGCGGCCATCACCAGCCCGAACCCGGCCAGCAGCGACACCGCTGCGGTGCCGCCATAGCTGATCAGCGGCATCGGCACGCCCACCACCGGCAGCAGGCCGGAGATCATGCCGCCGTTGACCAGCGCGTAGACGAAGAACGACAGGCCGGTGGCGCCGGCCACCAGCCGCGAGAAGCCGTCGCGGG
>Ga0206118_100127_pt1 | contig 94234 bp, 101 predicted proteins | sample 3A20Ametagenome_FD_177999 | JGI IMG/M metagenome (GOLD analysis project Ga0206118, IMG submission 177999) | Enriched microbial communities from leaf-cutter ant dump, University of Wisconsin, Madison, United States - 3A20A | ecosystem: Environmental > Terrestrial > Nest > Insects nest > Nest dump... | reverse complement strand
GACTGCCTGCATGTGAAGGAGAACCGAGATGCGCCACCAGAATTCCGGTCGCAAACTCAACCGTACCGCCAGCCACCGCAAGGCGATGTTCGCCAACATGGCTGCTTCGCTCATCCTGCATGAGCAGATCGTAACGACCCTTCCGAAGGCGAAGGAAATCCGTCCGATCGTCGAGAAGCTCGTCACCCTCGGCAAGCGCGGCGACCTGCACGCTCGCCGCCAGGCGATCTCGCAGATCCGCGACGTTGCCGTCGTCTCGAAGCTGTTCGACGCGATCGCCAGCCGCTACGCCAGCCGTAACGGCGGCTACCTGCGCATCATGAAGGCCGGCTTCCGCCACGGCGACAACGCCCCGCTCGCCGTCATCGAGTTCGTCGACCGCGACGTCGACGCCAAGGGCGCAGCCGACAAGGCCCGCGTCGCTGCCGAAGCCGAAGCTGAAGCCGCCTGATTTTTCGGGATATGAATTGAAGAGGCCGGGAGAGCGATCTCCCGGCCTTTTTGTTTTAGGCTGCGCTTGTTCCTCATCCCCCTGCCGGGACCTTCTCCCCGCAGGCGGGGAGAAGGAGGAAAACGGTGCGCCCAGCGTTCCTCGCCCCGCAGCCAAGGAGAGGATGCCGGCAGGCAGGTGAGGGGCTTTATGCCGCCCTGTTGAGCTGCACGCGTCCGCCCGTCCCACGCTTCCAGCGATTGAAATACGGCCGCACCGGGCGCCATGCCAGCAGCAGGGCCACCAGCGCGATATAGGTCCACGGCTCCAGCCCCACGACCTTGACCGACATGGCGAAATGGAGGGCGCCGGCCGCGGCGATGACGTAGACGAGGCGGTGCAGCTTCGTCCAGCGCGGCCCGAGCCTGCGGATCGACCAGTTGTTGGAGGTCAGCGCCAGCGGGACGAGCAGCACGAAGGCGGCCATGCCGATGGTGATGAAGGGACGTTTGGCGATGTCGACGAGGATCGCCGAAAAGTTCAGGTACTGGTCGAGCACCATATAGGTCAGGAAGTGCATCAGCACGTACCAGAAGGCCAACAAGCCGAGCGCACGGCGATAACGGACCCAGTTGACGGCAAAGAGATCGCGCAGCGGCGTGATGGCGAGGGTCGCGACGAGGAAACGCAGCGCCCACAGGCCCAGGAGGTGCTCGAACTCCTTGACCGGATTGCCGGGCAGGCGTCCCGTCGCGCCGAGCCAGAAGCCCCAGGCGGCCGGCACGAGGCCCGCCGCATAGAGAAGCCAGATCGATACGGCGTGATATTTGCGCGGAAGGGTCGGCAGGCCGGCCATCAGTAGTTCGCCCGAAGGTCCATGCCGGCATAGAGGCTTGCGACCTCTTCGCCGTATCCGTTGAAGGACAGGGTCGGCCGGCGGTTCGCACCGAAGAAGCCGCCTTCGCCGATGCGGTTCTCGCTCGCCTGGCTCCAGCGCGGATGGTCGACTTGCGGATTGACGTTGGCATAGAAGCCGTATTCGTTGGGCGCCGCGAGGTTCCAGGTGGAGGGGGGCTGCTTGTCGGTGAGGGTGATCTTCACGATCGACTTGATGCCCTTGAAGCCGTATTTCCACGGCACGACGAGGCGGATGGGCGCGCCGTTCTGGTTCGCCAATGTCTTGCCGTAGACGCCGACGGAAAGGATCGTCAGCGGATGGCGGGCCTCGTCGAGCCTGAGCCCCTCGACATAGGGCCAGGGGAGCGACTGGAAATAACCGGACTGGCCCGGCATTTCCTCCGGCCGCACGACCGTCTCGAAGGCGACGTATTTCGCGTCCCCCAGCGGTTCGACCTTGTCGAGAAGCGCGGAAAGCGGAAAGCCGACCCAAGGGATGACCATGGACCACGCCTCCACGCAGCGCATGCGGTAGACGCGGTCTTCCAGCGGCATGGCGAGCAGCTCCTCGAGGCCGAATTCCTTCGGCTTGCCGACGAGGCCGTCCACCTTCACCGTCCAGGGCGTCGGCTTGAACTTTTCCGAGTTTGCCGCGGGATCGCCCTTGCCGAGGCCGAATTCATAGAAATTGTTGTAAGAGGTGACGTCCTTCTCGGGCGTCAGCTTCTCGTCGACGGTGTAGCGGCTTTCCGTTGCCTCCAGGGCCTCTGCAAGGGCGGGCGAGCCGGCCGCCGCCAGCATGCCGCCGGCTGCGGTCGCAAGAAAGGAGCGCCGGCTGAAGAAAAGGTGTTCCGGCGTGATATCGCGGGCGGGAATGCGGGCAGGGTGATAGACAGGCATGGCGGGGCTCGATCCGTTCGGTTGTTTCCCTTGTCCCTACGTAAACGGACCGCGTGTTGTTTCAACGGCGGATGTTTTTTCTTGCGGGCACTTTTTCGTGCGTGATGTGTGAACCGCGTTGGGGGATGCCCGCCGGGTTTGCCTTTTTTCGCGCGAAATCCTATCTGAACGTGTGCGGAAACGAAGGAGACTCATCCATGCCGAATGCCCGCATCCTGCTTGCCGCCCCGATCCTTTTCGCGCTGGCGCTCGCAACGCCCGCCAGCGCCGAGGAGCGCGCCGTGCCGCAATCGCGCACGGAAATGCAGCTTTCCTTCGCGCCGCTCGTCAAGCAGGTCGAGAATTCCGTCGTCAACGTCTATGCCGAGCGCGTCGTCGAGCGCAAATCGCTCTTCGACGGCGATCCCTTCTTCGAGCAGTTCTTCGGCCAGCAGATGCCGAACCGCACCGAAAAGCAGTCCTCGCTGGGCTCCGGCGTCATCGTCGGCACCAAGGGCTATGTGGTGACGAACAATCACGTCATCGAGGGCGCGAGCGATATCAAGGTGGCGCTGGCGGACGGCCGGGAATACGAAAGCACGGTGGTGCTGAAGGATGAGCGCGTCGACCTCGCCGTCCTGAAGATCAAGTCGGATACCGAATTTTCCGCCCTGCCGCTCGGCGACAGCGACGCCGTCCAGGTCGGCGACCTTGTGCTTGCCATCGGCAACCCGTTCGGCGTCGGCCAGACGGTGACGAGCGGCATCGTCTCGGCGCTTGCCCGCAACCAGGTGCGCTCCGGCGATTTCGGCTTCTTCATCCAGACGGATGCGGCGATCAATCCCGGCAATTCCGGCGGCGGCCTCATCAACATGAACGGCGAGCTGATCGGCATCAACACGGCGATCTTCTCGCGCGGCGGCGGATCGAACGGCGTCGGCTTCGCCATTCCCGCCAATCTCGTGAAAACCTTCGTCGCCAGCGCCGAGAACGGCAGCGCGACCTTCGACCGGCCCTATGTCGGCGCGACCTTCGATCCGGTAACGTCGGAAGTGGCCGAGGCGCTCGGCCTCGACAAGGCGCGCGGCGCGCTGATCTCGCAGGTCCAGCCCGGCAGCCCGGCGGAAAAGGCCGGCATGAAGCCGGGCGAGGTCGTCACCGCCGTCAATGGCATTCCCGTCGAGCATCCCGATGCGCTGGGCTACCGCCTCACCACGGTCGGCATCGGCGGCACGGCGCGCATCACCGTCATCGACAACGGCAAGGAGAAGGACCTGACGCTCTCGCTCGATCGCGCGCCGGAAACGACGCCGCGCGACGAGCGGCTGATCGAGGGCCGCAATCCCTTCGCGGGCGCGGTCGTCGCCAACCTTTCGCCGCGCGTTTCCGAGGAACTGCGCATGCCGGCGAACCAGGCGGCTGCCGGCGTCGTCGTCACCGAGGTCAACCGCGGCTCGCCCGCCGCCCGCATCGGCCTCCAGCCGCGCGACATCATCGTCGAGCTGAACGGCACGGCAGTCTCGACCACCGAGGCGCTTGCCTCGCTGGTCGGCGACAACCCGGCCTTCTGGCGCGTCGAGATCGAGCGCGACGGCCAGCGCATCCGCCAGTTCTTCCGATGAGCGACCTCTTCGCCCCGCGTGAACCGGAGGATATGGCGGCAAAACGGCCCCTGGCCGACCGCCTGCGTCCCCGCACGCTGGGCGAGGTCTCCGGCCAGGAGCACCTGACCGGGCCGGACGGCGTTCTCTCGCGCATGATCGAGGCGGGCTCGCTCGGCTCGATGATCTTCTGGGGCCCGCCCGGCACCGGCAAGACCACCGTGGCGCGCCTGCTTTCCGGCGAGACGGGCCTTGCCTTCGAGCAGATCTCGGCGATCTTCTCCGGTGTCGCAGACCTCAAGAAGGTGTTCGAGGCCGCCCGCGCGCGCCGCATGGGCGGGCGCCAGACATTGCTCTTCGTCGACGAGATCCACCGCTTCAACCGCGCCCAGCAGGACAGCTTCCTGCCTGTCATGGAGGACGGCACGATCGTGCTCGTCGGCGCGACGACGGAAAACCCGTCCTTCGAGCTCAATGCCGCTCTTCTCTCCCGTGCCCGCGTATTGACCTTCAAGCCGCATGACGAAGCCAGCCTCGAAGAGCTTTTGAAGCGCGCAGAGGCGATCGAGGAAAAGCCCCTGCCGCTCGACGGGGAGGCGCGCGCCTCGCTGCTGCGCATGGCCGACGGCGACGGACGGGCGGTGCTGACGCTGGCGGAAGAAGTGTGGCGCGCCGCGCGCGCCGGCGAGACGTTCGGGCAGGACGACCTCTTCCGCATCGTCCAGCGCCGCGCGCCGGTCTATGACAAGTCGCAGGACGGCCACTACAATCTCATCTCCGCCCTGCACAAGGCCGTGCGCGGCTCCGATCCCGATGCGGCGCTCTATTATCTCACCCGCATGCTGGATGCCGGCGAGGACCCGCTGTTCCTGTGCCGGCGCATGGTGCGCATGGCGGTCGAGGATATCGGCCTTGCCGATCCGCAGGCGCTGGTCGTCTGCAATGCGGCCAAGGACGCCTACGATTTCCTCGGTTCGCCGGAGGGCGAACTGGCCTTGGCGCAGGCCTGCGTCTACATCGCGACGGCACCGAAATCCAACGCCGTCTACACCGCCTACAAATCGGCGATGCGCGCGGCGAAGGAGAACGGCTCGCTGCTGCCGCCCAAGCATATCCTCAACGCGCCGACCAAACTGATGAAGGGCGAGGGCTACGGCGAAGGCTATCGCTACGATCACGACGAGCCGGACGCCTTTTCCGGCCAGGACTATTTCCCGGAAAAGATGGGGCGGCGGACCTTCTACGATCCGCCCGAACGCGGCTTCGAGCGCGAACTGCGCAAGCGGCTCGACTGGTGGGCGAAGCTGCGGCGGGAGCGGGAATAGCTATCGGGACGCCGCATTGAAGGTCTGCGCCGGCTTCTGCGGGGCGGGCGGCACGACCTTGATCGAGGATTGCGCCTTGCCGGGATGGCCTTCCATGTCGACCACCACATGCCAATGGCCGCTTTCGGGGATTTTCAGCCGGATGGGCGATTGCTTGGCGACGCCGCCGAGGAATTTGTGCTGGCGGGCGTTCTTGAAGAGGTCGAAATTCGCATGCGTCATCAGGCGCACATTGGCGATTGCCGACAGCGTGATCTCGACCACGGTTCCGCTGCGCTGCATGTCGAGATCGTAGTGGGTATAGGAAAAGCTGTGTGTCATCGCCTGTTTGCCCGGGCATGTCTTGGAATTTTCTAATATTCGCACGCAGCCGGTTAATGTTCCCTTCAGGCTCGACCGGAAAGGTTGTTTTCTTTCAGGCCGTTATTCGGAAAAGCGGATTCGACCCCGCAAGGCCTTGATTCAAGATGCGAGCGTTTCCGCCCAGGCCCTTGCGGTCTTCGCCATGGTGGCGAGATGGTCGGCGGTGGAAAAGCCCGAAACGCTCTTGCGCGGCCTGAGGTCATGGTCGCCGTCCTCGAGCCAGAGGAAGCGGATGCCTTCCGGCAGGCCATAGCCGGGCACGTCGGCCGCCGTTCCGAAGGGATCGCGCGTGCCCTGGCAGATGAGCGCCGGCGTCTTCAGCGTGATCAGGTGGGCGGTGCGCAGCTGCGCCGGTTTTTCCGGCGGATGGAAGGGATAGCCGAGGCAGAGGAGACCGGCGGCGCGGCCTTCGGCATGGAGGGCATCGGCGGCCATGCTGGCGACGCGCCCGCCCATCGACTTGCCGCCGATGACCAGCGGCCCCGTCGCGCCGAGCGTGGCGACGGCGGCCCGGAATTCCGGGATCAGCGTCTCGGCCTTCGGCGGCGGCTTGCGGCTGCCGCCGTCGCGGCGCGCGGCCATGTAGGAAAACTCGAACCGGGCGATCCGCAAGCCCTCCGCCGCAAGGGCCGCGGCGGCGGCATTCATGGCGGGCGAATCCATCGGCGCGCCGCTGCCATGGGCAAGAAGCAGGGTAAGGGGCGCATCCTGCGGGCCGGTGAAGAGGAAGGGAACACCGCTCATCGCGCGGCCGGCCGCGGCGATTGCCTCACTTCGAATGGTCCTTCACCTCGCCGGGCGCGATGGGATCGCTCGCCGGAAACGTTTCTTCCAGCGCTTCCTCCAGATAGTCGTCCTGCTCGGCCTTCGCGGATTTGTCGCGCTGCCGGGCCTGCTCCTTTTCCAGCGAGGCCCTGGGGCTGTCCTTGTCTTTCGCCATCGTCGTCTCCCAGTCTGTTCCCCCTAAGATAGGCCGTTTTTCCACGGGGTCGAGAGGGTCAGCTTTCCGGCAGGGCCAGTTCGGCGATGACCGGCAGGTGGTTCGAGCCGAAGGCCGGGCCGACGCGCCGGGCGCGCAGCGCGATGTCCGGCGAGACGACGACATGGTCGATGGAGGCGCCGATATAGGCGAGCCGGTCGAGCTTCATGCTGAAGCGCGTCACCGGCTGCAACCAGCCGCCGGCGGTGGAGACGAGCCCCGCCTGCTTGAGGAAGCCGCGGAAGAACGGCGACCAGCTCGGCGTGTTCCAGTCGCCGGCAACGATCACCGGTGCCTTTTCGAGATCGCCCTTCACGGCCTCGGCGACGGAGGAGAGATAGGCGTTGCGGTCCCGCCATTGCCAGAGCTTGCGCGGCGTTTCGGGATGGAGGGCATAGAGGAAGAGCGGCTTGCCCTTGAGGTCGAGCTCCAGCCGCAAGGGTTCCTTGTAGGCTTCCTCCTCGGTGAAGGCGCGCTTCAGCGCCGTCTCGGCGCGGATCGGCAGCGTCGAATAGACCTTGATGCCGTCGCGCACCACCACGGCATGGTCGCTTTCATAGGGAAAGAGGCCCGCGGCGGAGATCGCCTTTTCCCAGCCCGGCGTGGTTTCCTCCAGCACGACAAGGTCGGGCTTTTCCGCCTCGAGGAGGGCGATGAAGTCGGCCGGCGGCCGCGCATTGTCGATATAGAGGTTGGCCGTCAGCACCTTCAGCCCGGTGCCGGCCGCCGAGGTATGGGCGGTCTGGACGTCCATCGCCGGAACGGCGGCCATCGCAAGGCCGGCGACCGCGGGCACGATGGCCTTCAGCCGTCGCGTCAGGCAGGCCGCGACAAGCACGAAAATGCCGGCGGCGACGACATAGGGCCAGGCGAAGGTGAGCAGGTCGACGAGCCAGAACCGGTCGGCCGCAAGCACCACGATGCCCACGGCAAAGAGATAGGCGATGGCGCCCGGCAGGACGAGGGCGCGATAGGCAAGGGCAACAAGACCCCGGCGCGGTGCTGTCGGCATCGATGGTTCCTTCTGCATCGCGGGATTGGGTTCGGCACGATTCCCGTAACGGGAGGTTTGCATGTACCCCGCGCACGCCGGCGCTGCAATGACGGGACGGCGGAACTGGCTGGAGGGAAAGCGGCGTTCCCATCCCGCAACCCAAAAAAAATACCCCGGCGGATTGCCGGGGTATTCTGAGCAATCATCGGTTGCCGGTGCTTAGCTGCAGCCGCTCGTCGAGCCGCAGGTGTCGCACTTTTCGCAGGTGCCGTTGCGGACCATCGTGAAGTTCTGGCACTCCGAGCACATGTTGCCGGTGTAGCCCTGGGCGATGGAGCGCATGCGGCGTTCGTTTTCCAGCTTCTTGGCCTCGGCCTTGGCCGATGCGGCGTCGGCGGCCGCCTTGTCGGAGAAGAGGGCGGTCACGCCTTCGGCGGCTTCCTCGGCGCTGTCGTCGGCGATCTCCTCGGCAAGGTCGGCGGCACGTTCCTCGTAGTCGCGCTTGAAGGCGACGATCTCCGAGCTGGCGGCGGCGATTGCCGGCTCCAGCTTGCGCGCGGCGCTGCCGGCGAACGAGGTGACGTTGCCCGCGGACGAAGCCTTGGCGGGAGCGGCGGTGGCCGAACCCTTCGGCTCGGCAAGCTGGCGCTCGCCGGCCTGGCCGCCCTGGATGAGCGTCGGCTTGTGGCCGCGCGTCCAGCCGGTCGAGATCAGGTTCGTCTTGCCTTCCTTGATGCCCTTGCCGATCGCCGTGTTGGAGAAGTCGGACGTATCGATATGGGCAAGGTCGTGGCGGCCGAGATAGGAGATCGCCAGCTCCCGGAAGACGTAGTCGAGGATCGACGTCGCGTTCTTGATCGCATCGTTGCCCTGCACCATGCCGGCCGGCTCGAACTTGGTGAAGGTGAAGGCCTCCACATATTCTTCCAGCGGCACGCCGTATTGCAGGCCCAGCGAGATGGCGATGGCGAAGTTGTTCATCATCGCGCGGAAGGCGGCACCTTCCTTGTGCATGTCGATGAAGATCTCGCCGAGGCGGCCGTCGCCGAATTCGCCGGTGCGCAGATACACCTTGTGTCCGCCGATGACGGCCTTCTGGGTATAGCCCTGGCGGCGGTTCGGCAGCTTTTCACGGTCGCGGACGAGGCGTTCGACGATCTTCTCGACGATCTTTTCCGTGACCTGCACGGCCTGGGCGGCAGCAGGGGCTGCGGCCAGCGCCTCGACGGCATCGTCCTCGTCCTCTTCGTCCTCGATCAGCGCGGAGTTGAGCGGCTGGGAGAGCTTGGAGCCGTCGCGGTAGAGGGCGTTCGCCTTCAGCGCGAGCTTCCAGGAGAGCATGTAGGCGTTCTTGCAGTCCTCGACGGTCGCCTCGTTCGGCATGTTGATCGTCTTGGAGATGGCGCCCGAGATGAAGGGCTGTGCGGCCGCCATCATGCGGATGTGGCTTTCGACCGAGAGGTAGCGCTTGCCGATCTTGCCGCAGGGGTTGGCGCAATCGAAGACCGGCAGGTGCTCGGCCTTGAGGAAGGGCGCGCCTTCCAGCGTCATCGCACCGCAGACGTGGATGTTGGCGGCCTCGATCTCCTTCTTCGAGAAGCCGACATGCTCCAGGAGGTTGAAGGAGATGTCGGAAAGCTGCTCGTCCGAGACCTTCAGCACGTCCTTCAGGAAGTCGGCGCCGAGCGTCCACTGGTTGAAGGCGAACTTGATGTCGAAGGCGGATTTCAGGCCCGCATTGACGGCCTCGATCTTCTCGTCGGTGAAGCCCCTGGCCTTCAGCGAGCCGGGATTGACGCCGGGCGCCTGGTTCATGTTGCCGTGGCCGACGGCATAGGCCTCGATCTCGGCGATCTGGCTTTCCGAATAGCCGAGCGTGCGCAGCGCCTCGGGAACGGCACGGTTGATGATCTTGAAGTAGCCGCCGCCGGCGAGCTTCTTGAACTTGACGAGCGCGAAGTCGGGCTCGATGCCGGTCGTGTCGCAGTCCATGACGAGGCCGATCGTGCCGGTCGGCGCGATCACGGTCGTCTGGGCGTTGCGGTAGCCGTGCTTTTCGCCGAGCGCGACGGCCTTGTCCCAGGCGGCGACGGCATGGGCGACGAGCGCCGGATCCGAGCAATCGGCATGGATAAGGGCGACGGGGTTGACCGAGAGCGCTTCATAGCCGGCATTTTCGCCATAGGCGGCGCGGCGATGGTTGCGCATGACGCGCAGCATGTTGTCGCGGTTCGGCGCGAAGTTCGGGAAGGGGCCGAGCTCGCCGGCCATCTCGGCCGAGGTCGCATAGGCAACGCCCGTCATGATGGCGGTCAGCGCGCCGGCGATGGCGCGGCCTTCGGCCGAGTCGTACGGGATGCCCGAGGACATCAGCAGGCCGCCGATGTTGGCATAGCCGAGGCCGAGCGTGCGGTACTCGTAGGAGAGTTCGGCGATCTGACGCGAGGGGAACTGCGCCATCATCACCGACACTTCGAGCACGATGGTCCACAGGCGAACGGCATGCTCGTAGTCGGCGATGTTGATCTTCTTCGTCGCCGCGTCCTTGAACTGGAGAAGGTTCAGCGAGGCGAGGTTGCAGGCCGTGTCATCGAGGAACATGTATTCCGAGCACGGGTTCGACGCGCGGATGGGGCCGGCAGCCGGGCAGGTGTGCCAGTCGTTCATCGTCGTGTTGAAGTGCAGGCCCGGATCGGCCGAGGCCCAGGCGGCGTAGGAGATCGATTCCCACAGGTCGCGCGCCTTCAGCGTCTTCATGACCTTGCCGTCCTTGCGGGCGGTGAGGTTCCAGTCGCCATCGTTCTCGACGGCGCGCAGGAAGTCGTCCTTCAGCGAGACGGAGTTGTTGGAATTCTGGCCGGAGACGGTGAGGTAGGCTTCCGAATCCCAGTCCGTGTCGTAGGTCTTGAACTCGATGTCCTTGTAGCCCTGCCTGGCGAACTGGATGACGCGCTTGATGTAGCTTTCCGGAACCTGGTTCTTCTTGGCGGCACGGATTTCGCGCTTGAGGGCCGGGTTCTCGGTGGGGTCGTAGCAGCGGTCGCCTTCGGCCGAGCAATTGACGCAGGCCTTCATGATGGCCTTGAGGTGGCCGGCGACGATCTTCGAGCCGGTGACGAGGGCCGCCACCTTCTGCTCTTCCTTGACCTTCCAGTTGATGTATTCCTCGATGTCCGGATGGTCGATGTCGACCACGACCATCTTGGCGGCGCGGCGCGTCGTGCCGCCCGACTTGATGGCGCCGGCGGCGCGGTCGCCGATCTTCAGGAAGCTCATGAGGCCGGAGGAGCGGCCGCCGCCCGAAAGCTTTTCGCCTTCGCCGCGCAGATGCGAGAAGTTGGAGCCGGTGCCGGAGCCGTACTTGAACAGGCGCGCTTCACGCACCCACAGGTCCATGATGCCATTCTCGTTGACGAGGTCGTCCTCGACGGATTGGATGAAGCAGGCGTGCGGCTGGGGATGCTCGTAGGCGGACTTGGACCTGGTCAGCTTGCCGGTGAAGGGATCGACATAGAAATGGCCCTGGCCGGGGCCGTCGATGCCATAGGCCCAGTGCAGGCCCGTGTTGAACCACTGCGGCGAGTTCGGGGCGACGCGCTGCGTGGCGAGCATGTAGGCAAGTTCGTCCTTGAAGGCGGCAGCGTCTTCCTCGGAAGCGAAATACTTGCCCTTCCAGCCCCAGTAGGTCCAGGTGCCGGCGAGACGGTCGAAGACCTGGCGGGCGTCGGTTTCCGAGCCGTAGCGCTCACCCTCGGGGAGCGCCTTCAGGGCTTCGGTATCGGGCACGGAGCGCCACAGGAAGGAGGGAACGTCGTTTTCTTCCACCTTCTTCAGGCGCGCGGGCACGCCGGCCTTGCGGAAATATTTCTGCGCGAGGATGTCGGCGGCGACCTGGGAGAACTGCGCGGGCACATCGATATCGGCGAGCCGGAAGACGATGGAACCGTCCGGGTTCTTGATCTCGCTGACGGCCTTGCGGAATTCGATCTCCGCATAGGCCGACAGGCCGGGTTTGGTGAAACGACGTTCTATGCGCATCTTCCGTTGTCCTCTGCTGCCGCATCCTGCCTCGAAAGCAGGGCGCAATTATCCCCGTCCGGCCGCAATTGCCCGCAGCCAGCCCAATCGTCCAGTCATTTCGGGAAACCCGATCGATCTCGGGCATCCTGTATCTTGCGCTGAGTTTGGCTGCAAATACTAAATATAGTATCAACAGGTTCTTTTTTCCAGACCCGGCCATCGCTGCGGCACATCCGGGAACCGGGCGCAAAAGCGCCCGTGCGGCGAGCGGGTCATCCACCCGGCCACATGCGCATGGGAACGCGATTTCCTGATGAGAACCGACCTCGTAACAACACGGTCCAGTCGCCGCCGCAACTAGGTTTTCATTAACCTCATCTGGCCGATTCCCGTCAAGGGCTGGTTTGTGACCGAAGTTTGAACCCTATATCTTGTGCCTTCCGGCTGTGGAAAATGGGGACATCGTCCAAGCCCTGAAAAATCAGCAGCTTCGTGCCGAAAGGTGAGGCGGCGCGGCATGCAACTGTGGAAAAGCGAAAAAAATCACAGGTGAAAAGACGGGGTTTTTGCACCCCCCGACTTCCGGGAATAGCCATTTGCGGCGAGTTGTGATCCGTGGATAAAGTGATTCTCCGGCGCCGCGTCAGAGCGCGCCGAGATTGACCCCGACGGTTATGGCGCCGATGGGCGCGCCCGTCCGCGGATCGCGGATCGGAAGGCTTGCCTGCGACTGTATGAGCTGGGTGGAGTCATCGCGTGCCGCCTCCTCGATATAAAGGGCGCCGGCGCCGAAGCTGCGCTGCCATTTCGCCTCGTCGCCCTGCCAGAAATCGGAGGTGATGTCGCTCTGGCCGACATTGAGGCCGCGATTGTCCATGACGAAGATTTCGGTGATCAGCCCTTCCGCCGCCCGCTGCCGTCCCTTGAGGTAGAGCGAGAGCGGATTGGACAGGAGCGCGTCGATGAGCGGACGGGTCTTGCCGGAAAGCTCGGCGCGCCAGCGGGCGTCGAGCGCGTCGATCTGTGCGCGGCTGAGGTCGGCATGGGCGGCGTTCTGGGCCAGCACCGCGTTGACGATCGCCGGATCGTCCACCCAGGGGCGCACATGGCCCTCGATGAAGTCGGCGACCGCGCGGGCGCGGATATCCTCCTGCGCGCCCGCGGGGGTGCAAAGAAGCAGGGCAAGGCCCGTCGCGGCGAGCACCCGTCTTCCGGCTTTGATGAATGCCCGCATCCCGCAGCGCCCCATATGAATAGGGGGAGTTTCCTTTGCGGACGATTACGGAAGGATTAAGCCGGCGAAAGATGCCGCCGGCCGGCTGTGCGGGGCCGGTGGATGGTCAGCCGTGCGTGCCCTTGGCGATCGGCTCCTGATAGGTGAAGCCCATGTCCCAGGGGAAGTAGATCCAGGTGTCCTGGCTGACCTCGGTGACGAAGGTGTCGACCAGCGGGCGGCCCTTCGGCTTGGCGTAGACGGCGGCGAAATGCGCCTTCGGCAGCATGGCGCGCACTTGCGCGGCGGTCTTGCCGGTATCGGTCAGGTCGTCGACGATGAGGATGCCTTCGCCGCCTTCCTGCGCCAGCTCCGGTGCTATGCCCTTCAGGACATGCATTTCGCCCTGCGAGACATAATCGTGGTAGGAGGCGACGCAGACCGTCTCGATGAGGCGGATGTTCAGCTCGCGCGAGACGATGGCGGCCGGCACGAGGCCGCCGCGGGTGATGCAGACGATGGCGCGCCATTCGCGCCCGCCGTCCGCCAGCCGCCAGGCAAGCGCGCGGGCGTCGCGGTGGAACTGGTCCCAGGATACGGGGAAGGCTTTGTCGGGCAACGACATGACGGGCTCCTGATAGGCGGAAAATGAAGATTCCCCCTGTCTAATGCAGTTTTCCCGCCAAGGAAATCGTCGCCGGATCAATGAGACCCGGCGATCCACAGGCCATTGGCACCCCGGTCCTAGCGCGACATCAGCGCCGGCACGCGGGCGCTGCGCATCATCGCGCTCGTCACGCCGCCGAACAGGCGCTGGCGCAGCCGCGAATGGCTGTAGGCGCCCATGACGATGAGGTCCGCGTCGATCTCGCTCGCGCGCCGGTTCAGCGCCTCGGCCACCGAATGGCCCTGCGAGGCGCCGGAGGCGACCGTGACGGTGATGTCGTGGCGTGCGAGGGAGGCGGCAAGCTCGGCGCCGCAGAAGTCGTGCGACTGGGTGGAATCGTCCGGCGGGTCGACGGTGAAGATCTCGACGCTTGCGGCGGCCGTCAGGAAGGGCAGGGCGTCGAAGGCGGCGCGTGCCGATTCGCGCGAGCCGTTCCAGGCGAGCAGCACCTTTTCGATCGGCTCCGGGCCGGCCGGCGCATTGGAGACGAGGTAGACCGGGCGCCCGCTTTCATAGAGCAGGTCCTCGATATCCTCGCGCGCCGGGCCGTCGAAATCCGGGTCGAGCTGGCCGGCGATGACGATGTCGGCGCTGCGGGCGCTTTCGATGATACCGGCCGAGGCATAGCCCGCCGCGCCGGTGAAAAGGCGCCATTCATAGGAGATGTCGTCGCGCTCGCAGCGCGTGCGGAAGGCCGCCTCGACTTCGCGCGACTGGCGCCGGGCGCGCTCCTGCAGGTCGAGGACCGCGTTGGGATCGGGATATTCCATGGGGGCGATCAGCGTCAACACGACCGGGGCTTCCGCATGGATGCCGATGACATGGCCGCCCGTGCGGCGCGCGAGCGCCAGCGCATGGTCCGTCACCTTGCCGGCATCCTCCACGGCGCTGAGCACCGCCACGATGGTCTTGTAGGTCATGTCTGCCTCCTGTGTGGTTCACGCGAAACCTGCGCCTGCCGAACCGCGGCGACATTGATCACGATCAAGAGGCCGCCTTGGCTGCGGCGATGTCGGCGATCATCGCGAGTATATCACGTTCGGCGGCTTGCGCCGGTGCTTCCTCGCGGCTGCGGATGACGATTTCCGTCGAGAAGCGGTTTTCCGAAAAGCGCGGATAGGAGCCGATGCTGGTCTCGGGATGGTTCTTCTGGATCTGCGCGAGGGCGCTGCCGATGTCGCCTTCGCCGAAGGGCGAGGGGACGGAGCGCGACAGCATGGGCCGTCCGCCCTCGAGCGTCGGCACAACGGTGCCGAGCATCGCCGTGAAGACCTGCGGCACGCCGGCCATCACATAGACGTTGCCGATATGGAAGCCCGGCGCGGTGGAGACGGCGTTCTCGATATGGGCGGCCCCCTCGGGCATCCGCGCCATGCGCTTACGGGCCTCGTTGAACTCCACGCCGCGCCGCGCATACATGGCGCCGAGCAGTTCCATGGCGAGCGGATCGTGGACGCACGGTAGGCCGAAAGCCTTCGAGACGGCATCCGCCGTGATGTCGTCATGCGTCGGGCCGATGCCGCCGGAGGTGAAGACATAGGTGTGGCGCGCCCGAAGCGCATTCAGCGCCTCGACGATGGCGTCCTCCTCGTCGCCGACGATGCGCACCTCCTTGAGGTCGATGCCGGCGAGGAACAGCATGTCGGCGAGCTGGCCGATGTTCTTGTCCTTGGTGCGCCCGGAAAGAAGCTCGTCGCCGATGGCGAGCATGGCGGCGGTGGCGATGGTACTGGAAGTCATGGGCGCTCCCTGATGTTCGTACGGAAATGGCGTCCGGAACGGGCGGCATTGTCAATGGCGGGTGAACAGTCTGTCGACCTGTGGGCTTCTGGGTCGATGGCTCCCTGAAGTGCTACATCCAAGCCGACGCCGCGATCAAGCGGAAAGACCCTTGGAGACAGGAGACGACGATGGCGAAAGTTCTGGTTCTTTACTATTCGGCCTACGGCCATATCGAAGCCATGGCCTATGCCGTGGCGGAAGGCGCAAAGTCCGCCGGTGCCGACGTGACGGTCAAGCGCGTTCCCGAGCTGGTGCCGGACGACGTCGCCAGGGCCTCCTACTACAAGATGGACCAGAAGGCCGAGATCGCCACCGTCGCCGAGCTCGAGAACTACGACGCGATCATCGTCGGCGCCGGCACGCGCTACGGCACGGTCGCCTCGCAGATGCGCAATTTCTGGGACCAGACGGGCGGCCTGTGGGCGCAGGGCAAGCTGGTCGGCAAGGTCGGCTCCGTCTTCACCTCCACGGCCACGCAGCACGGCGGCCAGGAATCGACCATCCTCGGCTTCATCCCGACGTTCATGCATCACGGCCTCGTCGTCGTCGGCCTTCCCTATGCCTTTCAGGGCCAGATGGGCGTCGAGGAAGTCAAGGGCGGCTCGCCCTACGGCGCGTCCACCATCACCGGCGGCGACGGCTCGCGCCAGCCCTCGCAGGTCGAGCTTGACGCCGCCCGCTACCAGGGTGCCCACGTCGCGAAGATCGCGGCCAAGATTTCCGCCTGACGTCTCCGCGCGTCGGCGAACGAGAGGGTGCGGCCAGCGTCAGGGGCCGCGCCCTTTTTGTTTGTTGCCCGGAAAACATTCTTGACGTTTGGCTTCGAGAAATTGAAAAGCAAGCCAAGCGGGCGTGGCGAAACTGGTAGACGCAAGGGACTTAAAAAGTCTTTTTTCTACCGTGCTGAAAAAAAGTTTTGGAGAGGAAAAAGGTTGGCATTTCAGAATGTTGGGAGTGCGGGCTAAGGGAGGCATAAAAGGGCTGTTTTTGTGCTAGGTGCAATATAGGTGCAGAGACCTAGTGCGAGAATCGGCGGCAAAAGGCGGACGTGGCGAAATCGGTAGACGCAGCAGACTTTATAATTGGAGTGCCCGTGGGGAAATCCGCGGAGTAGAACCGCTCAAAGTCGGGGAACGCTAACGGGCAGATGCCTTAAGCCAATCCCGAGCCAAGCCCCTCTTCGGGGGAAGGTGTAGAGACTGGACGGGCGGCGCCTAAAGCCTTTGGGCCACGGCGAAGGGACAGTCCAGACCACGAACGCCATATGGCGGCGGCGAAAGTCGAGGTGGTACGAAAATCTGCTTCTCTGTGAGAGTACGGGTTCGAGTCCCGTCGTCCGCACCATTATCCAGCGTCACAGGGTGCCGCTGGAATCCAAGCATTAAGCGGTGGCGGATGATCTTGCATAATAAGATCGTGTTCGGTGAGTCCGAGTCCAAAATATCGTGCGCGCCATTTCATCTTCGAACTATGAACACTACAGCCGCTGTTCCGAAGATCGAAGTGGAACGGGCGTTAACGTTTTCGATCCTCACCCTGTGATGCAGTTCACCTAGCAACGCACCTCAAACCCCGAAATAAAATCCGCTTATGCAGCTTGCGGACGGTCCCTCTCGAATTCCTATGCAGCAGCATCCTAGAAATAGCTGCGCACTGGAGCGCCGAGGGAGCGCTCATCGCAAATGGCTGGAAATGGTAGGGTCCGGAAGAATCAGAACGAGGCGCCGCGCCCTCAGAAAGAGCCAGGGAATGGTGGGCTTGGCTTGCTGCTTGTCCTGGCGATTACCGCGATCGGCGTTGGGTATGTCGGCTACCGGCTGTCCCTCGTCTTCGGCCTGATCTAACGAACGATCCAGGCGTGTTATGCGGTTAGACGAGCAGTCGCGAGAGCACATTGGGCGCTATGGCATCAAGCTGGTCGTCGCTGCGGCAATCGCCTACATTCTGAAGAGCGAGAACTTCCTTGCCACATTCGCGCTGTGGACCGGCATATACGGCGTAATGGCCGTCGCTTACGCAGTTCATCGCGGCGAACGATTCGGCAAGACCAGGTTCACCTATTGGGATGAGGCTCTATGGTTGGCGGCGACGGCGTTGGGTCTCTACATTTTCAGTGGCCATCAGTTGGCCGTCTGATCGGCCGCTTCTGTTGGTTCAAAGAAACCGTGCGGATGCGTCGCCAACGCCTGACAACTCGACCTTCAGTTCCTGACCAGGAAGGATTTGCAGCAGCATCGGGATGATCGATCCGGTTGCTACGATATCGCCGGCGCTGAGATAATTGCCTCTGGCGATCAGGTCATTCACGAGCCAGAGCGCAGAGTTGATCGGATCAACCAGCCCCTCTCCCGATGCCGACTGAAACACTGGAACGTTGTTGATCGACGCTCGCATATCGATTCTGTCCATGGCCTCCAGGCCTGTTGGCTCATGATATTTGTCGACGATCGTCGAAACATGGAACGCATAGTCAGCAATGGCGGCCAGGTGTGGTTGCCCAGTCAGGTGACCACGTCGCCCGACAAGACCGATAGCCGGTTGGTAGCTCAGGATCGCCTTGCAAAATTGTTCGCGAGTGATGGGCCAATGGTCCGCCCCCAAGGGACCGCCTATCGTAAAGACGATTTCGCATTGTGCCCCGATGAAGCCTTGGGGAAGCCGGAACGGCCCGTGGAAGTCCTGAAGAACTGTTCCGACAGGGATCGGGCAGTAGATGGGATTGGCAAGGCCAAGCGTGCCGCGGATGGCGGGGCAAGTGCCTATCAGGGCGTAGCCTACCGCGTCATTGGCGAAGGCCGCGATTGCTGCTGACTGCACCGCCCAGGCGTCATCCTCGCTTCGAAGCAGATCGAACGGGATATCTGAGGTAATTCCCTGCCGACGGTTTTGGCAAAGCAAGTTAGCGAGATAGTCGAGATTCTGGTCAATCATAGAAGCACACTCCCGCGCGAGAGAGGGCGCAAAGTCGTGCTCAGTCAAATAAAAATCCGACTATATAAGTACGTATATTTTTGTCAGGGCTTTTTCTTATGAAAATACTATCGCAGCGCGGCTGAGCTCCCGTCGAAATAATATGCGGCTCTATCTAGCTTGAGGGTCCCACCAAACCGGAAGGACCTGAAGGTATGAAGCCGCTTAAACCGTCCCTCGCACCCGCCGCTACGGCCACGGCCGAGGCCGGTCGTCCAACAAGACCGGGGTCGGAGCGTCGGAAGACGCTTTGCCGGAGCGCGGTTGGCGCGGTCGCGATCATGGCCGGTTCGATGATGGGTCTTGGCCAGGCAGCGGCCGAACCCCTGAGCGCGCCGAGCTTTGGTGGCCCTCTGCGCCCGAACCCCGATCCGATGAGCATGGATGCGGGCCTGTTTGGTCGCCTTCATATCACCGGCCAGCTCACAGGCATCGGGAATGCGCAGACGAACGGCATTCCCGGCGTCGATCCGCGAACGACAGATCCCCTCGTCGATATCGGCAATGCCCAAATTCAGGTGCAGACAACCGGGGCGCCTTTGACGTTCTTCGTCCAGGGCGGTGTCTACTCGCTGCCTTCTTTGGGCTCGGCCTACACCCGCGCAACCGACGTCACCGATCAGTTGTACGGGCCGGTGCCGGTTGCTTATGGCAAGCTCGAGCTGTCGCCGAATTTCTCGGTGCAGGCGGGTTTGCTGCCGACGTTGATCGGCGCGGAATCGACCTTCACCTTCCAGAATATGAATATCGCGCGCGGCCTGCTCTGGAACCAGGAGCCGGCGATCAGCCGCGGTGTTCAGGTGAACTATAGCAATGGACCGGTCAACGCCTCGGTGTCGGTCAATGATGGTTTCTACTCAGGGGATTACAACTGGGTATCCGGTCTCGTGTCTTATGCGGCGACGCCGTCGAGCACGATCACGCTTGTCGCCGCAGGCAACTTTGCAGAGTCCGGCAAGACCGGCGCCGCGACGCCACTGGCGCAGAACAACAGCAGCATCTTCAATGTGATCTACACCTATGTCGACGGCCCGCTGACGCTCCAGCCCTACCTGCAATACACAACGGTCCGCTCGAACTGGGACATCGGTATTGATCGCTCGGCCGAAACATTCGGCGGAGCGCTGCTCGCTCGCTATGCCATCAATGAGAATTTCTCGATCGCTGGACGTGCCGAGTACATCGCTTCAAGCGGAGGAGATTGCGGCGTCGCCGCAGACTGCGCCCCCACCAATCTGCTCTACGGGCCGAAAAGCAGGGCGTGGTCGCTGACGGTGACGCCGACCTACCAGCGCGGGATCTTCTTCGCGCGTACCGAGCTTTCGTACACCCGCATCGATCGGGTCACCGAAGGCTACGGCTTTGGGTCCAACTTCGACAAGCGCGACCAGGTACGCGGGATGTTTGAGGCCGGGGTGCTTTTCTAGGACGGGCGCGGGCGGAAATGCGGAGCCACCGGCTCCGCAAACGCACTGCGAGCTTAGGTGAAACATGGGTTTGGAACAGATCATATCGAAATTGGAGGCTCCTCAAGCCACAGCGACTGTGTACCCGGTCCTGCCCGTTCTCTGGGTCTATCGGAACTATGATGATCGCTGGACTGTGCATCTTGAAGGTGAAGACTCCGAATGGTGCCACCCGACGCGCAATGATGCGGTCGGTGCGGCAAGGCTGATAGGCGAGAGCTACGGCTGCTACCGCCTCTATCTTCAACTGACAGACGGTCGCTTCTGCCTGGAGATGATGAACCTCAGTCGGCGGCGCGAGCCGCGTCAGATGGGGAGCGAGGGCGAAAATTGAGCCGGGCTGTACCAAGCAAGCGCCAAGTCTCCCGACACGTCTTCCGCTGCGCCGTGGAGATCATCGCTCTGGTGGTGATCGCCGGTTGCGCTGTTCTTGCTGCCGCAGGCCCCAGCATCTACCTGGTGCTCAGAAATGGCGGCTGAATGCAGATTTTCGGGCCGTCCTGCTCACCCCAGGTTGCCACGACCGAAACCGAGGTTCAGCAAACGCGAGCGACGCCGTAGATCGGAATACCTGCTTCTGGTGTTTGCTGCGAGCTGTGCCGCGGTGCAGGTCGTCGCCATAGTTTTTCTGAGAGCGGCATGACACGCCCTGCGGCTCCAGATCTCCAAGCCGACGATCCAAGGCCGGGTATCGGTGAAAGCCGTCTGGCTGCGCTGCCAGGCCTGAGGACGCAGTTGGAGATGGCTCGGGTCCTCAAGGAGCACCACATCTGGCTGGCTGTGAGGATTATCGAGGAGCGCGAAGATCAGTCGCAGTTTCGACGGCACCGCCGGCTCCGTGATCTGCTCGAAGCAAATGCCTTGCTTGAAGCGGTTCTCGAACTCGGAGCGCATCTGCAACCAACGCGGCATCCTTGGTCGATGGGCCGCTCGGGAGATCGTTGGCGTTGTCGCGTGGCGTGGAGCGATCGAGGCAATTTGCGCAGGTGCGTGGGCCGACACGACGATCTGGCCGCTGCCATGCTGATCGCATTGCTGGGCTCCCTCGATCGTCGCCAGCGCCGACCAAAAGAACTCTCGAAACGTGGAGAAGAGGCAGCATGAAACCCAGTGGCGACCCTCCGTTATTCGGCGGTCTGATGACCGCACTTGTCACCCCGTACAGGGGTGAGGCTATCGCTTTCGACGCCTTGGCGGAACTCGCCAACTGGCAGATCGACCAGGGCGTACAGGGGCTTGTCGCCTGCGGCACTACGGGCGAGGCGCCGACCCTGTCTCATCCGGAATGGGCGGCGGTGATCCGCTTGTGCGTCGAGGTCTCCAATGGCCGTGTGCCGGTGATCGCCGGCTCGGGCACCAACGACACCCGGCGTACCGTGGAGTTGACCCGCGAGGCGGCTCGCCTTGGCGCGGATGGTGCTTTGGTCGTCACGCCTTACTATAGTCGGCCGAGTCAAGAGGGCCTGTTCCGGCATTTCGAGAGCGTCGCGCAAGCTGCCGAGCTGCCGATCATCATCTATAACGTGCCTTCCCGGACGGCCGTCGATATCAGGATCGAAACGCTCGACCGCCTTGCGCACCTGCCCGGTCTTGTCGGCGTCAAGGACGCAAGCGGAGATCCGACGCGGGCTAGCACGATGGCCGTCCGATTCGGCGATCGTTTCACGCAGCTTTCCGGCCATGACCGATCCATGCTGGCTTTCATGGCGACTGGCGGCGACGGCGCCATTTCGGTCGTGTCGAACGTCGCCCCGATGCTGACAGCGGCGATGATCGGCGCGGTGCGGAAGAGTGTCTATCTGGAAGCTCGGCGCATCAACGCCCATCTTTTCCCGCTGATCGAGGCGCTGGAGCTTGAAAGCAACCCATGCCCAGTCAAGTTCGCGTTGCATTGCGCGCGCGGATACTCGCCCGCCGTCCGCCTTCCGCTGGTCGAGGTCACTGAAGGCACCGCAGCAAGAATACGCGCTGCCGTGGCGGAGATCGACTCCTTGGAGATCGATACGTCTTTGGTCGCCGAGAGGTCTCTCGTCCCCCTCTCGGCCTGATCGGATCGCCCTTATAAGAACAGCATGATGCTGCTGTGTTCTCCAATGAAAATACTATGAAATCCGGCTATCCGTGAAATGGAGAACAAATCCCGACATCTTTAAATTCAATGTATCGGCAAAAGGCATCATTTGACTCGACGAGTGGAATGGCCTGCCGATACTGAGAAAGGATCTCTTCAATGCACCCTCGCGGATACTATTTCTATGCGATGCAACAACAGAACAAGGCCAACCCTGGGCGGACGGATGGCGAAGCCAAGGTTGCCGTGCGCTCGGATGAGCCGATGGCCGACGTTGGAATGTTCCTGCGGCTCGGAGTCGTGATGGCCCTCGTGATTGCGGCTGTCGCCACAGTCACCGCGTTGGCCGGCTAGCGCGCCAACGACGTCCACAGCTCACTCTTCAACGAACAATCAGGATCATCTTCCATGGCAAGCGCCATTCAGCCGAAAGAGCCTCCCCAACCTCTGAATCATTTTTTCGTCGGCCAGGACAACCGAGGATGCTGGACCGTCCGCGATGAGCGTAACCTCGTCGGCGGCTGCTTTGTCAGCAAGGATGCGGCGATTCACTTCGCCCGTCAGGAAACCAATAACGCGCCAGGGGCTGTGATCTGCATGGCCGAAAGCCAGCGCCTGAGCCTTGACCCGCTGTTTGGACGCCGGGCCGCCGCCTAGCCGGTTGCTATCGATGACTCGCTCACGCTCGCTGACGTTACCGTGACGAGTGAGATGGAGAAGTAACTCTTCTCGTTGACATAAGCAAAGCCTGCCGCCTCTACCGAGTCGGCGGGCTTTTTGCTTGCCAATGGGCGGTTTGGTAGAAATTCCTATGGAATTTTTATGCGCGCCGCCAAAATAACTATTGGATTCCTATTTTTTGAGGCCCCGTTCTCTCTCGAACCTATATGCGGTTCGCGTCCATATTTCCGCCAAATTCCTCCTCCGGCACCCGTGCGTACGCAAGGGCGCGCTGGAAGAATTCAACCTGTGACCGGTCAGGACGATCCATCCTGGGCGGCCATTTGTACCAACAGCGGCGCCGGAGGCGAAAGCAATGGATGTTCTTGTACTAGCGATAGGGTTCGGATTCTTCGCCTTGATGTTTGGATACATCAAGCTTTGCGAAAAGCTCTGACCCAGGAGGCGGCAACATGATCTTGGAATATTTCCTTGGGGCAGCAGTCGCGGTGTTTATCACCGGCTACCTGCTTTACGCCCTCGCTCGTCCCGAGCGGTTCTGATCAAGGCAACAGCTCGGAAAGAAACGACCGATGACAATAAATGGATGGATACAGATCCTAGTCTTTCTCGGGATCGTCATCGCGCTGGTGAAGCCGCTCGGCGGCTACATCACGCGTGTCATGAACGGCGAGAGGACCTTCCTTTCGCCGGTTCTGGGACCCGTGGAACGCGGCCTCTATGGCATGGCCGGAACCAGTGAGAAGGAAGAGCAGCACTGGACGACCTACCTGGGCGCCATGCTGCTGTTCAACCTGGCCGGTTTCGCACTGCTTTATCTCTTGCAGCGCATCCAGGGCGGTTTGCCCTTCAATCCCGCCGGAATGGGCGCTGTAAGCGCGGATTCGTCGTTCAACACGGCGGTCAGCTTCATGACCAACACCAACTGGCAGGGCTATGGCGGCGAAACCACCATGAGCTATCTGACACAGATGGCCGGCATCACGGTGCAGAACTTCGTGTCGGCGGCTGTGGGCGTGGCCGGGGCCATGGCGATCATTCGCGGCTTCTCTCGCGCGTCCGCCAAGACCGTCGGCAATTTCTGGGTCGATCTGACGCGGGCGACGCTCTACATCCTGATGCCGATCTGCATCGTCGGCAGCCTGGTGCTGGTGTGGCAAGGCGTTCCGCAGAACCTGAACCCCTACACCGTCGCCACGACGGTTGAAGGCGCTCAGCAGACTATCGCGCAGGGCCCTGTCGCTTCGCAGATGATCATCAAGCATCTGGGAACGAATGGCGGCGGCTTCTTCAACGCCAACTCTTCCCATCCGTTCGAGAATCCGACGGCACTGACCAACTTGATCCACATTCTGGCGATCTACTCGATCTCCTTTGCGATGCTGAACGTGTTCGGCCGTATGATCGGTAACCAGAAGCAGGGTTGGGCACTGCTTGGCGCGGTCCTCACCATCGTTGTCGCCGGCATCAGCGTCATCTATTGGGCTGAATCCGCTGGAAACCCGCTGCTCCATGCGCTCGGCCTCGAGGGCGGCAACATGGAAGGCAAGGAGACGCGGTTCGGCATTGCGCTTTCCTCGCTCTTCGCCGTCGTAACGACGTCGGCCTCGACGGGCGCCGTCAACACTATGCATGACAGCCTCATGCCGCTTGGCGGCCTTGTGCCCCTGTTCAACATGCAGATCCCGCCGCTCGGTGGCATCGGCGCCGGTGTCTACGGCACCTTGATCTTCGCGATCCTCGCCGTCTTCATCGCCGGTCTGATGGTCGGTCGCACGCCGGAATATATCGGCAAGAAGATCGAGGCCAAGGAAGTGAAGATGAGCATCCTCGCGATGCTTGGACCGTCGCTCGCCATCTTGGCCCTGACCGCGATCGCCGTCGTTCTTCCTGTTGGCTTGTCCAGCATCCAGGACGCTGGGCCGCATGGATTGAGCGAGGTGTTGTACGCCTTCACGTCCGGCGCCAACAACAACGGCAGCGCCTTTGCCGGTCTGAGCGCGAATACGCCCTTCTACAACATCACTATCGGTCTCGCGATGCTGATGGGGCGCTTCCTGCTCATCGTGCCGGTCCTGGCGATCGCGGGCTCGCTCGCGGCCAAGAAGAGCGTGCCGGCATCGACGGGAACACTGCCCACGACGGGACCGCTGTTCATCGGCCTTGTCGTTGGCGTGACGCTGATCGTCGGCGGCCTGACGTTCTTCCCGGTCCTGGCGCTGGGTCCGATCGTCGAGCACTTCGCCATGCTGGCGGGCCAGACGTTCTGAGGATCGCGATGACGGCCAAATGGCTGAGATCGATCCGATTTGTCGTGAACCCTCGCTTCTGGTTTCAGAAGCGGGGGGCGGCCAGACCGCCCAGGGCATCGACGATCATTCTCGGCATGACACTGACTTTGGGGGGCGTGGTGCTCCTCGCCAAACTTATCACTGAATTGCTCGCGGCGGCGTGACCGAGTGGTTGGCCCCCAAGAACAAACTCGCTGGAGTTTCTTATGAACCAGTCCAAATCCGCGAGCATGCTGGACGCTCGCATACTTGTACCGGCCATTGGCGATGCCTTCCGGAAACTGAATCCGAAGAGCCTCGCCAAAAACCCCGTAATGTTCGTCGTCGCGGTCGTCTCGGTGCTGACGACGGTGCTGCTGTTGAAGGACATCGCGACCGGGGCCGAAAATGTCGGCTTCTCGCTGCAGATCGTGCTGTGGCTCTGGTTCACAGTTCTTTTCGCCAACTTTGCCGAAGCCGTCGCCGAAGGGCGCGGCAAGGCGCAGGCGGAATCGCTTCGGCGCACGCGCAGCGAGACCCAGGCCAAGCTGCTTTCGAACGGCGGCTCCGACTACAAAATGGTGCCCGGGGCCACGCTGAAGGTTGGTGACGTTGTTCTCGTCGAGCCCGGCGACATCATCCCCTCTGACGGCGAAGTCATCGAGGGCGTCGCGTCGGTGAACGAAGCGGCTATCACCGGCGAATCGGCCCCTGTCATCCGCGAGTCTGGTGGCGACCGCTCCGCCGTCACTGGCGGCACGCAAGTGCTCTCCGACTGGATCAAGGTCCGGATCACGGCCGCGGCTGGCTCGACTTTCATCGACAAGATGATCGCTCTCGTTGAAGGCGCCGAGCGCCAGAAAACGCCGAACGAAATCGCGCTCAATATCCTGCTTGCGGGCATGACGCTGATCTTCGTTCTGGCGGTCGTGACCATTCCGAGCTTCGCGACCTATGCGGGCGGGTATGTTCCCATCATCGTTCTGGTCGCCCTGTTCGTCACGCTGATTCCGACCACCATTGGCGCACTGCTCTCGGCCATCGGCATTGCCGGTATGGACCGGCTGGTCCGCTTCAATGTTCTGGCCATGTCCGGCCGTGCTGTTGAAGCCGCTGGCGACGTCGACACGCTGCTGCTCGACAAGACCGGCACGATCACGCTCGGCAACCGTCAGGCGAGCGAGTTCCGGCCGATCCGGGGCGTCACCGAAAAGGAACTCGCCGATGCAGCGCAGCTTGCTTCGCTGGCCGACGAGACCCCCGAAGGCCGCTCGATCGTAGTGCTCGCCAAGGAAAAATACGGCATCCGCGCGCGCGACATGGCGAGCCTCAACGCCACCTTCGTCCCCTTCACGGCGCAGACCCGGATGAGCGGCGTCGACCTGGACGGTTCGACCATCCGCAAGGGCGCGGTCGATGCGGTTCTGAAGCACGTGGATCTCTCCACGGTCGCGACCGGCAGCCCGCGCGCGTCCGCCGAAAGCGTTCGTGAGCTTCAGGGCATCGCCGACCAGATCGCCAAGGCAGGCGGCACGCCGCTCGCCGTGGTGAAGGATGGCCGCCTGCTCGGCGTCATCTACCTCAAGGACATCGTCAAGGGCGGCATCAAGGAACGGTTCGCCGAGCTGCGCCGCATGGGTATCCGCACGGTGATGATCACCGGCGACAACCCGATGACCGCGGCGGCCATCGCCGCCGAAGCGGGCGTCGATGACTTCCTGGCGCAGGCGACGCCGGAGAACAAGCTGGCGCTGATCCGTGAGGAGCAGGCCAAGGGCAAGCTGGTCGCCATGTGTGGTGACGGCACCAATGACGCCCCGGCGCTCGCCCAGGCGGATGTCGGCGTCGCCATGAACACCGGCACGGTCGCCGCCCGCGAGGCCGGCAACATGGTGGATCTCGACAGCGACCCGACCAAGCTGATCGAGATCGTGGAAATCGGCAAGCAGTTGCTGATGACGCGCGGCGCGCTGACGACGTTCTCGATCGCCAACGATATCGCGAAGTATTTCGCGATCATCCCGGCGATGTTCCTCGTCTTCTATCCGCAGCTCGGCGCGCTCAACATCATGGGCCTCGCTTCGCCCGAGAGCGCGATCCTGTCGGCGATCATCTTCAACGCCCTCATCATCGTGGCGCTGATCCCGCTGTCGCTGAAAGGCGTCAAGTATCGCGCCATCGGAGCGGGTTCGCTGTTGTCCCGTAACCTCCTGATCTACGGCCTGGGCGGCATTCTCGTGCCCTTCGCCGGCATCAAACTCATCGACATGGCGATCACCGCCGTCGGTCTCGCCTAAGGCGGGACCGACGACCACGAAATCATTCCGCGTCCTTGCTGTTGTTCAGCGGCGGATCATTCGGGACAAACAAAGATGCTTAAGCAAATCCGACCTGCGATTTTCATGATCGTAGCCTTCACCATCATCACCGGGCTTCTCTATCCGCTCGGTATCACCGGGATCGCGCAGGCGATCCTTCCCTTCCAGGCCAATGGCAGCCTGATCGAGCGCAACGGCACGGTCGTCGGCTCCGAGCTGATCGGCCAGCGGTTCACCGGCGAGCGCTACTTCCACCCCCGCCCGTCGGCGGCCGGCTCCGACGGCTATGACGCGGGCGCTTCGGGTGGCTCCAACCTTGGCCCTACCAGCCAGGCGCTTCGCGACCGCGTCGCCGCCGATACAGAGGCTCTGCGCGCGGCGAACGGTGGCGATGCGACCGTTCCGATGAACCTCGTGACCGCCTCGGGCAGCGGACTTGACCCGCACATCACGCCCGAAGCCGCCTACTTCCAGGTGGGGCGTGTCGCCAAAGCGCGCGGTATCGACGAGGCTGTGGTGCGCGCATTGGTCGATCAGTATGTCGAGCCGCGCATGCTCGGCTTCATGGGTGAGCCCGTGGTCAACGTTCTCAAGCTGAACCTGGCGCTCGACGACGCCAATAGAAGCTGAATGAAGCTGTCAGGACGGCTATAATAGCCGTCCTGAACGTTGATCCGGAGTCAACTTAGTGTCTGACGACTCAATACGAGAGCAGAGCCGGCCATCGCCTGATGCATTGCTGGAAAGTGCGCAGCGGGAGACGCGGGGCCACCTCAAGATCTTTCTTGGGGCGGCGCCGGGTGTGGGCAAGACGTATGAGATGCTCATGTCGGGCCGGGCTCAGCGGGCCGATGGCGTCGACGTGGTCATCGGGGTGGTCGAGACCCACGGGCGGGCCGAGACCGAGGCTCTGGTCGACGGGTTCGAGATCGTTCCGCGCCGCACTGTGCCGTATCGAGGGCATGTGCTCGATGAGATGGATATCGACGCAATTCTGGCGCGCAAGCCGGCGCTGGTCCTGGTGGACGAGCTCGCCCATACCAACGCGCCGGGCAGTCGCCATCCGAAGCGCTATCTCGATGTCGAGGAACTGCTCGCCAACGGCATAGACGTCTACAGCACCCTGAACATCCAGCACGTCGAAAGCCTCAACGACGTGGTAGCGCAGATCACACGGATCCGGGTGCGCGAGACCGTTCCGGATTCGATCATTGACCGCGCCGACGATATCGAAATCATCGACATCACGCCGGGCGACCTGATCAAGCGCTTGAACGAGGGCAAGGTCTATCTGCCCAAAACAGCCAAGCGCGCGACGCAGAATTATTTTTCGCCGAGCAACCTGACAGCCCTTCGTGAGTTGGCGCTGCGGCGCACAGCGCAGCGGGTCGATGACCAGTTGGTCACGCATATGCAGGCGCATGCCATCGCCGGCCCCTGGTCGGCCGGCGAGCGCGTCCTGGTGTGCATCAACGAACGGCCCGGAGCGATGGCGCTTGTCCGCTACGGCCGCCGTCAGGCCGACCGGCTTCGTGCGCCATGGGCCGCGGTTCACGTCGAGACGAGCAAGGATGCCCGACTCTCAGAGCAGCAGAAGGACAAGATCGCCAGTGCATTGCGTCTTGCCGAGCAGCTCGGCGCCGAGGCTGTTACCCTGCCAGGCGAGAACGTTGCGCAAGAGATCCTGGCCTACGCATCGACCAACAACTATGCGCACGTCATCGTCGGCATGCCGACCTCGCCCAGGTGGCGGGAGATCTTCGCGGGCTCCGTTTCGCATGATCTGATCCGCGCCAAGACGGATGTGAGCGTGCATGTCATCTCGCCGGGCAACGGCGAGGAAACACGATCTCCAGCGACAGTCAGCGCGCGGCCCAAACGACGAATCGACTTCGGTCACTATCTGTGGAGTTCGCTCTACGTCGCCATGGCGCTGGGCATCGGAACGGCGCTTTCGCGCTTTCTGGACGTCCGCAACATCGCCCTCGTCTTTCTGATGGCCGTGCTGGCCTCGGCGATGGGCGGCGGCCTCTGGCCGGCGCTGTTCGCTTCCGTATTGGGCGCGCTAGTCTTCAACTTCTTTTTCCTCGAACCGCGCTACACGCTGGATATCGGCGATCCCGAGAGCGTCGTCGCCTTCGCGTTCTTTCTCGGCGTTGCGGTGATCGCCAGCAATCTTGCCGGGCGTGTTCAACGCCAGGCTGTGACAGCACGTCAGCGGGCCAAAACGACCGAGGGCCTTTATCTCTTCAGCAAGAAGCTCGCCGGCGCCGGGACCTTGGGCGACGTTCTTTGGGCGACGGTCTATCAGATCGCCTCGATGCTTCAGGTCAGGGTCGTCGCTCTGCTGCCGGAGAATGGCCGCATCTCGGTCCAGGCGGGTTTCCCGCCCGACGATACGCTCGATGACGCCGACATTGCGGCGGCCCAATGGGCCTGGGAGCATGACAAGCCTGCAGGGCGTGGAGCGGACACGCTGCCGGGTGCGAAGCGCCTCTACCTTCCCCTGAAAACCGGCAGGACACGGGTGGGCGTCATTGGTCTGGACAATGACAAGCAAGGGCCGGTTCTGACGCCCTTGGAACAGCGGCTGTTCGACTCACTGGCAGATCAGGCCGCTCTGGCGATCGAGCGCATCCAGCTGGTCGCCGATGTCGACAATGCGCGTCTGGCCGCCGAGGCGGACAAGCTGCGCTCCGCGCTTTTGACGTCACTATCGCATGACCTCAAGACGCCTTTGGCGTCGATCCTCGGTTCGGCGGGAGCGCTCAGAGACTATTCGACATCCCTGACCGATTCCGGTCGGGTCGAGTTGCTGACGACAATTGTCGAAGAGGCCGAGCGGCTGAACCGGTTCATCGCGAACCTTCTCGACATGACACGGCTGGAATCCGGCGCTGCGGCGGTGTCGCTGACGCCGCTGTTCATCGGCGACAGCGTCGGCAGCGCCCTGCGCCGTGCCGAGAAGATATTGGCTCTCCACAGGGTAGACCTTGCAGTGCCGCCCGATCTGCCGATGGTTCGGCTCGATCCGGTCCTGTTCGAACAGGTGCTGTTCAATCTGCTCGACAATGCCCGCAAATACGCACCGTCAGGGTCGCGGATCGCGCTTCGGGCGTGGGCCGACGAGAGCCACGTCACATTGCAGGTCGTCGATGAAGGGCCCGGCATTCCGCCCGACGATCTCACCAGGATTTTCGACAGTTTCTATCGCGTCCGGAAGAAGGACCACGTCCAGGCTGGAACCGGGCTTGGACTTTCCATCTGCAAGGGATTTGTCGAGGCGATGGGCGGAACGATTTTCGCGACCAACCGGGCCGACAGACCCGGCGCCATTTTCACGCTGCGGTTTCCGATCGGACCGGAGCCCTCGACTTTGGAAGGAAGGATATGAGTACGTCCGTAGTCAAGATTCTCGTCGTCGATGACGAACCGCCGATCAGGAAGCTCCTGCGTGTCGGGCTGACAGCCGAGGGCTATGCCATGGTCGAGGCTGCAAATGGCGAGGAGGCCGTCGCGCTCCTCACAGAGGAGAAGCCCGATCTCATTCTGCTCGATCTTGGGCTGCCCGATATCTCCGGCCATGAGCTGCTTGAAAGGTGGCGGGCCGAGCTTGTCGAACTGCCGATCGTCATCCTCTCCAGCCGGACCGATGAAACGGGCATCGTCAAGGCGCTGGAACTGGGCGCCGATGACTATCTCACCAAACCATTCGGGATGCGCGAGCTGGCGGCGCGCATCCGGGTGGCGCTCAGGCACAAGCTCCAGCAGCAGGGCGAGCGCCCGATATTCCAGGTCGGCGATCTCTCGGTCGACCTGGTGAAGCGGATCGTCAAGGTCGCAGACAAGGAGGTGAAGCTCTCACCCAAGGAATACGAAATCCTGCGCGTTCTCGTGCAGCACGCGGGCAAGGTCATCACGCACCAGCACATCCTCAAGCATGTGTGGGGGGGCTCGACCGATGTCCAATATCTGCGGGTTTATGTCCGCCAGTTGCGGCAGAAGATCGAGGCCACGCCCGATCAGCCGCAATATATCCTTACTGAAACTGGTGTCGGTTACCGCCTCCGTGAGCCGGAGCAGTGACCGCGCGCGCTCGTCCACGGGCGGGCGACTTAACGTGAGTACTCTTATGAACCTGTCATCTGCAATTGCACCAGAGGACGTGATCCTTGATCTATCCATCTCAACAAAAGCCGTCCTGATCAAGAAGCTCGCCGCGCATGCGGCCGCTCGCACGGGGGTGGCCGAGGAAGCAATCCATACTGCTTTACTGGGCCGCGAGCGTCTGGGTTCGACCGGCATCGGTCATGGCGTCGCCATGCCTCATGCACCGGTCCCTGGGCTGGAGGCATCCTTTGCGGCGCTGATGGTGCTGAAGAAGCCAATCGAATTCGAGTCGGTGGACGATCTGCCCGTCGATGTTGTCTTTCTGCTGCTGTCGTCCCCCGAAGGCAGCAACGACTACCTGAAGATTCTCGCGGCGGTCGCCCGTCGGACGCGCGATGAGCAGGTCATGAAAATGCTGCGCGGCGCGAAGACCGCGCCTGCCGCGTATTCGGTCCTGGTAGAACAGCCGGTATGAGGAGGTTCCGACGGCCGGATCGACACGAGGTCGTCGAGGTCACTGGCGTCGCCCGAACGGCGATGCCGGGACTGACCGTGGTCGTCTTCTCCAAATGGGATTGTTGCGCAAGGCCGTTGGTCCTGAGGCATTTATCGCTTCCTCCGCCGATTGATTGAAGGGCGACCGGATGGAGGAGGAGAACCAGGACTCAGAGGGGCCTTCTTTTCCTCCCGTGTCCGCGAAGATCCCGTTTGATCTGAGTTCGCTTCAGTATGTCGTAGCGGCGGCAGACTACCGCAGCTTTCGGCGCGCTGCGGAGGCGTTGGGCCAATATCCGGCGACGGTGAGCCGGGGCGTGCAACGCATTGAGGATGTGGTGGGCGTTTCGTTCTTCGAGCGATGCCCTTCCGGGATTCGCCTGACTCATGCCGGAGAGCAATTTGTCGCCGCCGTCCGTCCAGCGATTGAGCAGATCATGCGAGCGACCCAAACCGCCGGCGCGGCGGGCCGCGGCGAAAACGGAAGCTTGAGCATCGGCGTTCTGACGTCGCTTGCGGGCGGTTTTCTGAGGGAGCTCATCGAACAGTATGCCTTGTTGCACCCCGACGTATCCATAGAGATCAGGGATGGAGGAAGGGCCGAACACATAGCCGCACTGCGGTCCCGGCAACTGGATATCGCTTTCTTTACCGGGAATGGCGCGATCGCCGATTGTGAAACTGCCGAGCTCTGGCAAGAGCGGGTACATGTTGCCTTCTCGGCGGATCATCATCTAGCCGAGCGTGAGTCGATTGAATGGTCGTGGCTCCGCGACCAGAAATTCCTGGCGACGAAATGCGCGCCCGGACTCGAGGTCCACGATTACATCGTTCGTCGGTTGGCGGATTACAGCACCTATCCCGCCATCAAAATCATGCCATGCAACCAGGAGACCTTGATGAACATGGTCGCTATCGGCAGAGGCATAACCGTGGTGTCGGCCGGCTGGAGCTTTGTTTCCGTCCCCCGGCTCGTACTGCGACCTCTGGTCGAGGACGAAGACATAGTCCCGTTCAGCGCAGTTTGGGCGCCTGGCCGGGATAACCCGTCACTTCGACGTTTTCTTTCGCTAGCCTCGAGACTAGCGTCCAAAGACTCTGGAGAGCGCCTGCGGCGGCTTATCTGATCTTGCCGAACCGGGGTCCGGGTCGCGATCACTCGCGATTTCGGCGCGCTTTGGCGAACCCCCGGTCCGTCGCCATGAACCGCTCAAGCATCGGAATAATGAGCTTTTTGGGGTCGATGACCGGCTGGCCGGATTCACGGCCAAGCGCCTCCGCATAGGCACTGAGGTCACGGTGAAGGGCGCCGGGCAGATCCAGGGTTATCTTCACCGGTTTATCCTCAGCGATCGGGCCGAGCTTCAGTTTTGTCATTGCGCTGCTCCATAGGGTTCGAGCACCAGGTCGCGAGTGACGATCACGCGGACCGGGAATCCCGGCCGGATTGTCAGGGTGGGCGCGACCTGCAACTGACGGCGGATGATCTGCTGGCCAGCGTCATTGATGGTGTCCTGGGCGCCGTCGCGAATGGCGCGGATCAGACGGTCCTCATCGTCGACGGCGATCTCGGCGCCCACGGCGAGAAGGGTCGACAACCCGGCGGCTTTCGCAAGGTCCCACCAATGGTAGTCGACTCCGTCCTCAAGGCCGGCATAACCTTGCGTGTCGGCGCCGGGCTGGCGTTCCAGGACGATAGAGCGCCCGTTCGGCAAGATCAGCCGGTTCCAGACCAATAGCACGCGGCGCTGTCCGAAACCGACATCATTGCTGTATTCGCCGATGATACGGGTGCCCTGGGGGACGAGCAGGATGCGGCCGGTGGGACTGTCATAGATGTGCTCGGTTACCTGCGCGGTGATCTGGCCGGGAAGGTCGGAGCGTATGCCGGTTATGAGGGCGGCGGATATCACCGCGCCGGCCTGAAGCACATAGGGCGATGCCGGGGCCATGACGCGATCTGGCGAGACCGTGCGCCGATCGACAGCAGCGTTCAGGAAAGCGCTCTGCCGCTCCTGGGCTGTTGGTGTTCCCATCTGACCCGGCAGGCCGAGGCCCGCCAGCGACGGACTGCTCATGGCTGGGGTTGCAGGCGGTGCGCCCGTTCCAGGTCCTGTTTGGAAGAACACCCGGCTCGTTCGGGCTGCTTCCTCCTCGGCGAGACGGCGTTGCTCCTCGGGATCGACCTGGGGTGTCGCCATTGCTGGCGGCACGACGGGCTGGCCGCGGTTCTGGGCGTCGAGGATCGGACCGCCGAGATCGCCCGGCAAAGGCGGGCCGAGGACCGGTCCGGTATAGTCGCGCGGCAGTCCCGCAAGACCATCGGCAGTGGTTCTGTTCTCCGTGGAATAGAGCTCCTCGTTGCCAGGCCCGCCTTGGCGCGTCTGCAACGCATAAATCAGAGCGCTGCCGATGCCGATGCTGGCGACGAGGCCGACACCAGCCAATACCTTGCGGGACAGCCGGGTGACGCGCGGAGGCTCAGCGCGCAGCCGCATGGTCGAGGTTGACTCGACAGTGGGGCCGGCGGGCGCCAGGCTATCATCGCGGTTATCTTCCTTGTTGCTCATGACGCTGGCCTCCCGTCGGTACGGACAATCCTGACGGTTTGTTGGCGGTCGCCGCTGCCGAGTCTCAACTCGGCCGCGCCGAAGAGGCGATCGACGATCAGGATGTGCTGGAAAATGCGGCTGTTGACGATCTGCGCTTCGCCATCGGAGCCAATGACGAACAGCGGCGGCATCTCACCCTGGACGATGCCGCGCGGGAACTCGACATAGACCCGCCGCCCGTCATCATAGACCGACACGGGCCGCCAGGGCGGTGAATCACCGGTCAAGCCGTAGCGATAGTTGCGCGCCGAGGCGACGGGGATGACGGGCGTCGCCGGGACGCTCTGCCTCTGACCTTCGGGCGGCTGCGGGTAGGCCCAAGCGACGGCGGGCATATAGGGCGCTTCGCCGGAGCGCAGTTCGATCATGTAAACCCGCCGATCGGTCGTGATGACGAGGTTGGTCGTGATGTCAGCGCGACTTGGTTTGACGAGGATATGGACGCGACGGGTCGCGCCGCTGCCGCTTTCGGTATCGCCGATTATCCATCGTGCCGTGTCGCCAGCGGCGATGGGGCCGGCTCCGGTCAGGCTCTCCCCTGGCTCCAGCGCGATATTGGTGATCTGGCCGGGCGCGGCATAGACCTGATAGAGCGCGCCTTCGCTCCAGGGATAGATCTGGATCGAGTTGAAATAGCCTTCGCGGCGAGGCTGAACGCGGGCGGCCGAGTTGGCGTTCTGGACGCGTCCCTCCGGGGTGTTGGCGGCTGTCCCCCCTCTTGCCGGCGTCCATGCGGGAGGGACATGCAATGGCCTCGGCTGCGCGTCCGTGACGACTGCCGGCACGGCGGGCAGCGGCGGCACGTCCGAATCGTAACTGATTTGCGGCGGCCGATTGGTCGCGCAACCGGCAAGTATGGTCGCGGAAAGCAGAACGATCGCGAGGCCAGATCTGGATAAACCCTGAAACGCGGATTTGCTCATCGGAGGGCGGCTCATTGGCTCATCTCCCGCGACCAGTTGATGGCATTGACATAGATGCCCAGAGGATTGGCGCGGAGGCGTTCTGCGTCGCGCGGCGTCTGGATGACGATGGTCAGGATGGCGGTCCAGCGTTCCGTTCGGGCGAGCTGGCCGTTTTCATAATGACGCTCTGTCCAGGCGACACGGAAGCTGTCGGGGGAAGCCCGGATCACACTTGAGACTTCTACGGCGACTTGCTGGCGGCCGACCCGTGTGAAGGGGTCGTTGGAGCGGGCGTAGTCGTTCAGCGCTGCGGCGCCGCGATCAGTGGTCCATTCATAAGCGCGAAGCCAGTTCTGGCGAACGATGATGGCGTCAGACGGGATCGCGCGGGTCTGTTCGATGAAGCGAGCAAGGTGGAAAGCGATCTGAGGGTCGTTGGGCCGATAGTCCGCGGAGGCTGGCGCGACGGTTTGCGCCTGGCCGAGATTATCGACCTGCACGACCCAAGGCACGACGGTCCCGCGAGCTGACTGCCAGACCAGGGCTGCGGCAAACCCCGCAGTGAGAATCAGGCTGCCGAACGCCATGTAGCGCCAGTTCTTCGCCTGCACGCGGGCCGAGCCGATGCGTTCGTCCCAGACCTGAGCAGCCTTCTGATAAGGCGTCTCAGGCTCGGGTGTCTTGCCATAGTGGGTTGCGGGTCGTTTGAAGAGGCTCATGAGCGATCACTTTCAGAAAGGTTGACGGAAGAGCCGCCGCCATGGCTGTCGCCGGAGCGCACGGCGTGACCGGCCGCTGAGACGCCGTGGCTGAGGGCCTGGCTGCGTTTCATGCGCTTCGCCCAGTCAGGGGCTCCATCTCGCGGGGGGCTGGCGGAAGCAGCGGCAGCGTCGGCGCCGCCGATGGTCCCCATGGTCGAGGACCCGCCGGTGGCTCCGAAACCGGCCTTCGCGCCGTCGGCGAAGCTGGACTTGACGCTTTCGCCAGCTTTCGTTGCGGCGCGCTTGAGCGGCGATGCGGCAGCCGAACCTGCTGCGCGTGCGACGCCTCCGAGGCCCGAGGCCACGCCCGACGCGCCAGTCTGACCAAGAGAACCGAGACTGTAGGCCGAAGATGCGGCGCCGGCAGCGGCAGCGCCACCACGCACGGCGGCGGCTCCACCGGATATGGCGGCGGCGCCGCCTTTGACGGCCAGACCCGCTGCACCACCTGCGGCCAGCGCCGCGCCGCCGACGGCAAGCCCCGTGCCCACAGCGGCGCCGGCGCCGAGCTGCGGACCGCCTGAGACGAGGCCGCTGGCGATGCCAGGACCGAAGATTCCCAGGCCGAGCAGCGAAAGCGCAGCGAGGACCACTGCCATGGCCTCGTCAATCGTAGGGGTCTCGCCGCCGAAGCCAGCGGTAAACTGGGAGAAGAGGGTCGATCCGATGCCGATGATGACGGCAAGCACCAGGACCTTGATGCCGGATGACACGACATTGCCCAGCACGCGTTCGGCCATGAAGGCGGTCTTGCCGAACAGCCCGAAGGGTATCAGCACAAAGCCCGCAAGCGTCGTCAGCTTGAACTCGATCAGCGTTACGAAGAGCTGCACGGCCAGGATGAAGAAGGCGAGAAGCACCAGAGCCCATGCGAACAGCAGGCAGGCGATCTGGATGAAGTTCTCGAAGAAGGCGATCCACCCCATCAGATCGGAAATGGATTCGAGCAATGGACGGGCGGCATCGAGGCCGGTCTGCGCCACCTTGCCGGGGCGCAAAAGATCCTGAACGGTGAAGCTGGTGCCCGAACCCTTCAGACCGAGGCCGGCGAAACTGTCGAAGACGATGTTCGCCAGATTGTTCCAGTTGCCGATGATGTAGGCGAAGACGCCGACGAAAAGTGTCTTCTTTACAAGGCGCGCGATGATGTCGTCGTCGGCTCCCCAGGACCAGAAGAGCGCGGCCAGCGTCACGTCGATGACGATGAGGGTTGTGGCGATGAAGGCGACCTCGCCGCCTAGCAGGCCGAAGCCGGAATCGATGTAGCGGGTAAAGGTGCCCAGGAATGTGTCGATGACGCCGGTGCCGCCCATGGATCACTGTCCTTGATTCTGAGATGGGGCTGTGGGCGCCGGCGCACGGCCGAGGAAGCGGTCGCGGGTTTCGGCCCAGACGCGCATGCAGTCCGCATCGCTTGCGGCGCTCTGACCAAGCTGCTGGCACCGGCGTTGAGCCTCGCGCAGGGGATCTCGCACGGGCTCTGCGAGACGCGCGGGCTCCTCTGCGGGAGCTCCCTCCTTCCGGGTCATCTCGATCGCCGTCGCAGTGATCGCGATGGCGACGAAGACGACCGCGCCGAGCCGGGCCAGCAGCTTGCCATCCATGCTTGCGCCCTCAGTTGCCGTTGTTGAACATCTGGGCGTTGCCGGGCTGATAGCCGGAGCCAGGCGTCAGGAACCGGCGGCGTTGTTCGCGCCCCTGTTCGGCTGCGGCAGCCCTTTCTGCTTCGGTCAGCGCCCCGGCACGTCCATCGGCCGCGAGCAATGCGACAAGATCGGAGAGCTGCTGCGACTGGAGAGCGAGAAGCTGGTTGCCGGCCTGGGTCGCTTGGAGCGCGCCTGTCGCCCCCTGGCTTTGGCCGACCAGCGTCGAAACTTCGGCGCGGTTCGTGTCGATGTTGCCGACCACGCCGGCCTGGACGCGCATGGCGTCCTGCAGTCCGCCCACGGTGTTCTGCCAGCGTGAGCGTGCATCGGCGACGAGCTGTTGTTCCGTCGTCGACAGTGAGACATTGCCGTATTGTTGCTGAAAGGCCCGATCGATGCTCTGAACATCGAACGCGATGTTCTGAGCCTGGCTCAGAAGCTGTTGCGTGCGCTGAAAGCCCTGTTGAAGCTGCTGGAGCGAGGAATGCGGCAGGCTCGCGAGATTGCGCGCCTGATTGATGAGCATCTGCGCTTCATTCTGGAGCTGTGTGATCTGGTTGTTGATCTGCTCCAGCGTGCGCGCGGCAGTGAGCACGTTCTGCGCGTAATTGGACGGATCATAGACGATCCGTCCGAAGCCAAATTGAGCATGCGCCGGAGAGATGAAGATCGGCGACAGGGCGACGGGCATCGCCAGCATTGTCGCGGCCATGAATAGTGCGCGCGAGCGGGAACGATGGATGGTCATGACGTAGTCTCCTTGGGGGCTGGGGGAACGAGATTGGCGAGATCGGGGATAAGGTCGGCGGCCCAGTCGACGCCGCGCAGGCGCAGCCATGCGGGGAGGAACCCGTCTGGCCCATGCTCGGCGAAGATCCTGGCGATGGCCGTCTGATCGGTTTTGGAAGAAGCCGCGGTGAGCGCGAGGCCCACTTCGGAGAGGCCCAGGTCGAACAAGCGATTGCCTCGTCGCGACTGGCAGTAATAGTCCCGCTTCGGGGTGGCCCGCGCGAGGATCTCGATCTGCCGATCATTCAAGCCGAAGCGACGATAGATTGCGGTGATCTGGGGCTCGATCGCCCGCTCGTTAGGCAGCAGCAGCCGCGTCGGGCAGCTTTCGATGATGGCCGGCGCGATCGCCGAGCCATCAATGTCGCTGAGCGATTGGGTGGCGAAGATGACCGATGCGTTCTTCTTGCGAAGGGTCTTCAGCCATTCGCGGAGCTGACCTGCGAAGCCTTCGTCATCGAGGGCGAGCCAGCCTTCGTCGATGATCAGCAGTGTGGGCGATCCGTCGAGGCGGTCACCGATGCGGTGAAAGAGATAGGCGAGAACGGCGGGCGCTGAGCCTGTGCCGACAAGGCCCTCGATCTCGAACGCCTGCACCGCTGCATGCCCGAGATGCTCGTTCTCGGCATCAAGAAGCCGACCATAAGGCCCGCCCACGCAATAGGACCGCAAGGCTTGCTTGAGATCGTTCGATTGCAGCAGCACGCACAGGCCGGTGATGGTCCGTTCTTGGACAGGGGCGGAGGCGAGCGACGTTAAGGCGGACCAGAGGTGTTCCTTCACCTCTGGCGTGATCTGGATGCCTTCGCGCATGAGGATGGCGATCAGCCAGTCAGCGGCCCAGGCGCGTTCGGGCACGTCATGGATGCGCGCGAGAGGCTGAAGTGATACGGAAGACTCGGCGCCGTCCGTCAGATCACCGCCAAGGTCGTGCCAATCGCCGCCCATCGCCAATGCCGCAGCCCGAATGGAGCCGCCGAAGTCGAAGGCGAAAACCTGAGAATTTTCGTAGCGGCGGAATTGGAGCGCCATCAGCGCCAGCAGCACGGACTTGCCCGCACCAGTCGGACCGACGACGAGCGTATGGCCGACATCTCCGACATGAAGGGAAAACCGGAACGGGGTGCTTCCTTCGGTCTTGCCGAACAGCAAGGGGGGCGACCCGAAGTGCTCGTCCCGTTCCGGCCCCGCCCACACCGCTGAAAGCGGGATCATGTGGGCGAGATTGAGCGTGGAAATCGGCGGCTGCCGAACATTGGCGTAGACATTGCCCGGCAGCGAGCCGAGCCATGCGTCTACGGCGTTGATGGTCTCGGGCATGGCGGTGAAGTCGCGGCCCTGGACCACCTTCTCGACCAAACGCAGCTTTTCGTCAGCGATCCGCGGGTCGTTGTCCCAGACGGTGATGGTCGCCGTGACATAAGCCTGACCGGCATAGTCGGCCCCTAGTTCCTGAAGTGCGAGATCGGCGTCTGCGGCCTTATTGGCTGCGTCGGTGTCAACGAGGGCGGACGCCTCGTTGGTCATGACCTCTTTCAGGATTGCGGCGATGGATTTGCGCTTGGCGAACCATTGCCGCCGGATCTTTGTCAGCAGCTTGGTGGCGTCGGTCTTGTCGAGCAGGATTGCCCGTGTCGACCAGCGATAGGGGAATGCAAGACGGTTCAGCTCGTCCAGGATTCCGGGTGTCGTCGCGGTGGGAAAGCCGACGATAGTGAGGATGCGCAGATCGGAATGTCCCAGACGCGGCTCAAGCCCGCCGGTAAGCGGCTGATCGGCGAGCAGCGCATCCAGATAGATCGGCGTTTCGGGGACCCGCACCCGATGACGGTTGGTTGAAACGCAGGAATGCAGATAGGTCAGCGTCTCGGCGTCATCGAGCCAGCCGCATTCCGGCATAAAGCCATCGAGCAGCGACAGCACCCGGTCGGTGCGATCGATGAAGCCGCGCAGGACCTCATGCGGATCGACGCCGTTTCGGTCGCGTCCCTCATAGAGCCATGCTTCAGTCCGCGCCGCATCTTCGGCCGGCGGGAGATAGGTGAAGGTGAGGAAGTAGCCGGAAATGAAATGGGCGCCGGCTTCCTCGAAGTCCGCCTTGCGCTCGGCATCGACCAAGGCCGACGCCGGATCGGGAAAACGGCTCTCGGGATAGGTCGAGGCTTCGTGCCGTTGCGCTTCAACGAAGATCGCCCAGCCGGAGCCGAGCCGACGGAAGGCGTTGTTGAGGCGTCCCGCGACCGCGACTAATTCGGCCGCAACGGCACTGTCGAGGTCAGGGCCGCGGAAGCGTGCGGTGCGCTGGAACGAACCGTCCTTGTTGAGGACGGCGCCCTGGCCCACCAGAGCCGCCCAAGGCAGGAAATCCGCCAGGCGGCTGGAAGTGCGGCGATATTCAGCGAGGTTCATCATGAGCGCTGCTCCTTCAGACCGACAGGTGGCCGGGGATGCGCAGATGCCTTCGGCCGACCTCGACGAAGAGCGGGTCGCGCTTGGCGGCCCAGACGGCGGCGAAGTGGCCGACAACCCAGATGGCCAGGCCGACAAGCCAGAGGCGCAGACCGAGGCCAACGGCTCCGGCCAAAGTGCCGTTCATGATGGCGATGGAGCGCGGTGCGCCGCCGAGCAGGATGTGTTCGGTTAGCGCCCGGTGGACCTGCACGGTGAAGCCCGGCACCTCGTCGAGCTGTTCCAGCCTCCCCGCCATCACACGAGCGCCCCGCCGCCGAACGAGAAGAAGGAGAGAAAGAAGCTGGATGCGGCGAACGCGATCGACAGACCGAACACGATCTGAATCAGACGGCGGAACCCGCCGGACGAGTCGCCGAAGGCCAGTGTAAGGCCGGTGACGATGATGATGATGACAGCGACGATCTTGGCGACCGGGCCCTCGATCGATTGCAGTATCGATTGAAGCGGCGCTTCCCAGGGCATGGACGAACCGGAAGCGTGAGCGGCGGGGGTGAGGATCAGGGTCGCATAGGTGACGGCTGCTGCTGCCGTGACATGGCGGCGGATGCGCCGGGCGTGACGGATCATGAGGGATCTCCTGTTGGGCTTGAGGCTGAGGTTGCGGGAGTGACGCGGTAGTCGCCGTCCGGGCCGAGGCCATCGACGCGCGCGAGTTCGGCGAGCCGGCGTTGCGAGCCACGACCAGCGAGGACAGCGACGACGTCGATGGTCTCGGCGATCAGCGCCCTTGGGACGGTGACGACGGCTTCCTGGATGAGTTGCTCGAGGCGGCGCAGCGCACCGATCCCTGTGCCGGCATGGATGGTGCCGATGCCGCCCGGGTGACCGGTCCCCCAGGCCTTGAGCAGGTCGAGAGCTTCGGAGCCGCGGACCTCTCCGATCGGAATGCGGTCTGGTCGCAATCGCAGCGAGGACCGCACCAGATCCGACAAGGTGGCGACACCGTCTTTGGTGCGCATGGCGACGAGGTTGGGTGCGGAGCATTGCAGCTCGCGCGTGTCCTCGATGATGACGACGCGATCCGTGGTCTTGGAGACCTCGGCGAGCAACGCATTGGTGAGTGTGGTCTTGCCGGTCGAGGTGCCGCCGGCGACAAGGATGTTGGCCCGGGCGGCGACCGCCTCGCGCAGAGCCTCGGCCTGGTCCGCCGACATGATTCCGGCGGCCACATAGTCGTCGAGCGTGAAGACTGCGACGGCAGGTTTGCGGATCGCGAAAGCCGGCGCCGCAACAACTGGGGGCAACAGGCCCTCAAACCGCTCCCCCGTCTCGGGCAGTTCGGCCGACACCCGCGGATTGCCGGGATGGACCTCGGCGCCGACATGGTGCGCGACGAGTCGCACGATCCGTTCGCCATCTGCGGGCGCCAGCTGCTCGCCTGTATCAGACAGGCCTTCGGACAGCCGGTCGATCCAGAGCCGGCCGTCAGGATTGAGCATCACCTCGACGATCGACGGATCTTCCAGAAACCGCGCGATGGCCGGTCCAAGGGCTGTGCGCAGCATGCGCGCGCCGCGCGTGATCGCTTCCGATTTCTGGTGAGATGCCGCCATGTCGTCCCCTTGCGGCCAGGGACCGTTCAGCCGGCCCTGGATCGGGGACGATTAAAAGAGCCCGAAGTTGGGCTGATTCAACAAGTCTTTGTCGGAGTAGTAGCGTGGCGTGCAAATACAGGAGAACGGCGGACAGTGCTTTACTGAAAAGCATGGGCGGTCAGGGAGTGGTCGCGACGCGAATCCAAAAAATGCGACGCAATCGACACGGTTTCGCTGGCGATGTCGGACGGTTTGAGTATGATAGGAACACCACGGCGTGTGCTGCGTGCGCCAGGGTCTCGCCCTCATACGGAGAAGAGAATAACTCTTACCCAGAGGACGCAGCCCTATGGCCTCAACGCAGCCTGTCAGCCCCAATCGCGGGCGTATCAATTCCACGCTTCGGCAGTTCCTCGACAATGAGGCCTCTGGCGGCATCATTCTCATGGGCGTTGCAGCGCTCGCCATTCTGACGGCGAATTCGCCACTCGCCGAGGGCTACTTCGCCGCACTACACGCCTATGTCGGTCCATTAAGCGTCCAGCACTGGATAAACGACGCGCTAATGGCCGTATTCTTTCTGCTGGTCGGGCTTGAGATCAAACGGGAGATGCTGGACGGGCAATTGTCCAGTTGGAGCCGAAGGCTACTTCCCGGCGCTGCGGCCGCGGGCGGAATGGCTGTTCCCGCATTGATCTATATTGCCTTCAATCTCGGCAACACGGCCGCCCTGCGCGGATGGGCGATCCCTGCCGCAACAGATATAGCTTTTGCACTCGGTGTGCTGTCGCTGCTCGGGCCAAAGGTCCCAGCGTCGTTGAAAATCTTCCTCGCGGCGCTCGCAATCATAGACGATCTCGGGGCCGTCATCGTGATTGCCCTGTTTTATACCGCCGATTTGAGTCTTCCCGCGTTAGCTGGTGCGGTGCTCGTTGTCGGTGCGCTGACTGTGATGAACAGGTCCGGCGTCATGCGCCTTTGGCCTTACCTGATTCTTGGTGCCGTGCTTTGGGTGCTGGTGCTGCGCTCAGGTATTCATGCCACCCTGGCCGGCGTCATACTGGCGTTGACCGTTCCTATCCGCCTCACACCCGGAACCCCGGAAGCCTCGCCGTCGGTTTCCCCTCTGCATCAGCTCGAACATCTTCTGCAAAAGCCAGTCGCCTTTCTGATCGTCCCGATTTTCGGCTTTGCTAATGCCGGGGTTTCCTTCGCGGGCGTGACGCCTGCGGTCTTGATCGAGCCGCTCACACTTGGCGTGGCGGCTGGTCTAGTTGTCGGGAAGCTGGTTGGGGTGTTCGGCACCGTAGCCATTCTGGTAAAAGCCCGGCTTGCCGATCTCCCTGCCGCCGCAAGCTGGGGACAGACGCTTGGCGTTGCGCTGCTGTGCGGAATAGGCTTCACGATGAGTCTGTTCATCGGCTTATTGGCGTTTGACGATCCTGCATTGCAGGACCGAGCCAAGTTCGGGATTTTGTTTGGTTCGCTGATCGCCGGATTGGCGGGTTACTTCATCCTGAGGATTTCTAATCGCAGGCAGGCCAGTTCCGCCTTGCCCACATCGTTGGAGCGCAAATCGTAACACTCACTACGTTGCATCATCGGCGACCTATACAGGGATAAGAGGATGCGTTTTTCCATCCATACGCTCGGCACGCGCGGCGACATTCAGCCTTATCTGGCGCTTTCTCGTGGACTCAAGGCGCGCGGGCACGAGGTGCTGATTGTTGCGCCTGCTCAATTCGCCGAGATGGCAGCGGCGGAAGGCGTTGCGTTTGCGCCTTTGCCAGCCGAGTTCCTAGAGCTCCTTGAAACCGCTGAAGCGAAAAAGGCTATCGGCAGCTCGGGCGCTGGTTTTGGAGCCGGCTTCAAGCTGCTGCGGTATTATCGCGAGATAGGCCGAAAGCTGCTTGATGCCGAGTGGGATGCCGCTCGTATGTTCGCTCCCGAAGCGATTTTATTCCACCCCAAGGCGCTCGGCGCACCCCATATCGCGGCGAAGCTCGGCATTCCACTCTTTCTCGCATCGCCGCTGCCGGGCTTCACCTACACCTCGGCTTTTCCAACACCTATCCTTCCGTTCGGTTCGCTTGGACCGCTCAATCGGGTAAGTCATGCGCTGATGATCCACGGCGGACGCATCCTGTTTGCAAAGACAATCCGGGCTTGGCGAGCTGAGGCGCTCGGGACTTCTGCTCGCGGCAAAACGGCTCCGCTGAGTGGAACACTCTATGGTTACAGTCCGCATGTACTGCCGAAGCCGAAAGACTGGGGCGCAGACGTTGCAGTGACCGGCTATTGGTTCCTCGATACGCCGGATTGGAAGCCCGACGCGGAGCTTGCTGATTTCCTCGCGGCTGGCGATCCGCCGATCTATATCGGCTTCGGCAGCATGCCCGGTGTTGATCCGCAACGGCTGGCAAGTCTCGTGGTCGACGGTTTGAAGCGAGCGGGCAAGCGGGGGTTGCTCGCGACCGCGGGCGGTGCGCTCGGGCAGATCGAGCCGAGTCGGCATATCCATGTCATCTCGGGCGCTCCGCACGACCGGCTCCTTCCGCTTATGCACGCAACGCTACATCACGGCGGTGCTGGGACCACTGGCGCTGCTTTGCGTTCGGGCAACCCCACGGCCATTTGTCCATTTCTCGGTGATCAGCCCTTCTGGGCGCGTCGCGTCGTTGCTCTTGGGGTGGGGCCAAAGCCCCTCGTCAAGGATGCGATGACAGCCGAGGACCTGGCTTCCGCCTTTCTGGCGATGGACGATGTCGGCATGCGCGCCCGTGCCGCCGAAATTGGAACAGCTATCCGTGCCGAGGACGGGGTCGCGGCCGCCATCGACTTTATCGAGAGAAAGCTGAACCAAGCCAGATGACAGCAATGTGCTCAAAAGCCGTCGCTGCCACCCCGCCACTCTTCAGCTCTCGCGTTGATCGTCCGAACCGATATCGTCGGGTATCTCACGCAAGAAGCTCTGACCCTGTTGGAGGCGCCGTCCGATCGTCTCGATAAACCCTTCGTAGCGTTCGCGGCCCTTCGCCTGCGCAGCTGAGTTGGCGTCGCCGGTCAGCGGCGGCGTGACCGACAGCCAGAAGCGAACGTATAGGGCAAGCGTCTCGGCCGTGATGCCGAGATCGCGTTCGATGCGGTGGATCTGCCTGGTCATGCGGTCGAGACGGCGTGTGAGGGCGGCTTCGCGCTTGTCTGCTCCATCAGGCGAAAGGAACGATGCGACCGCAGCCTCGACGATCGCCGAGCGCGAGATCTTCTTGCGGTCCGCGAGGTCGGCGATCTGGCGCAGCATCTCAGGCGGAAAGTACACATTCATGCGGTCGCGCATGGCTCAGAGCTCCATATTGTCGTTGGGGTCCATGGCGACCTGGCGGGCGATTCCAGTCATGTGGCGGCGAAGCGCTTGCCGTTGGCGCGCGGCGTCCTCGGGTTCGTCGTCGAGCAGAGCTTTGAACTCGTCGGCAGGGTTCGGATCGGTCGTTTCCTTGACGACGGCCACATGATCGGGAAGCTCGGGTTCTCGACGAAGGCCGCTATTGGCCGCGTCTTGCTCGGCCTTCTGGATCTCGGCGAGCAGCGCGGCGTCCGGCGCCTGCGGCTTCAGCTCTGTCCAGGCGTCCTTGCGCGTCGTGCGACTGGTTTGGGCCGGGTCCGGCGGGGGCAGTACGCGCTCGACGAAGCGCTTGTCCTCGAAGTAGCGCGCCTTGTTGGCCCGGATTGGCGGGGTCGCCGCCAACATGACGATTTCATCGTTGGGCGGAAGCTGCATGATCTCACCGGGGGTCAGCAGCGGACGCGCGGTTTCAGAGCGCGACACCATGAGATGACCGAGCCAGGGCGACAGACGGTGCCCGGCGTAGTTTTTCATCGCCTTCATTTCGGTGGCTGTGCCGAGCGCATCCGAGACGCGCTTTGCGGTGCGCTCGTCATTGGTCGCGAAGCTCACGCGGACATGGCAGTTGTCGAGGATCGAGTTATTGGCGCCGTAGGCCTTTTCGATCTGGTTGAGCGACTGAGCGATGAGGAAGGCTTTCATGCCGTAGCCGGCCATGAAGGCGAGCGCGCTTTCGAAGAAGTCGAGGCGGCCGAGAGCCGGAAACTCGTCGAGCATCATCAGCACGCGGTGCCGCCGGGCCTTGGTGTGCAGATCCTCGGTCAGGCGGCGACCGATCTGGTTGAGCACAAGCCGGATCAACGGCTTGGTGCGCGAGATGTCGGATGGCGGGACCACCAGGTAGAGGGTGGCCGGCCGCGCGTCCTCGATCAGGTCGGCGATGCGCCAGTCGCAGCGGCGTGTCACTTCAGCGACGACGGGATCGCGATACAGGCCTAAAAAGGACATGGCGGTGGACAGGACGCCGGAGCGCTCGTTGTCGGATTTGTTGAGCAGTTCGCGGGCCGTTGAAGCGATGACGGGGTGCGGGCCGGCCTCGCCGAGATGTGGCGTGGTCATCATCGCCGCCAGCGTGGTTTCGATCGGGCGCTTCGGGTCGGACAGGAAACCTGCGACGCCGGCGAGGGTCTTGTCCTTCTCGGCATAGAGGACGTGAAGGATGGCGCCGACCAGCAAAGAGTGACTGGTCTTCTCCCAGTGATTGCGTTTCTCCAGCGAACCCTCGGGGTCGACCAGGACGTCAGCGACGTTCTGGACGTCGCGCACCTCCCACTCGCCGCGCCGCACTTCGAGCAGAGGATTGTAGGCGGCCGATTTCGGATTGGTGGGGTCGAACAGCAGCACCCGACCGTGCTTCGAGCGGAAGCCGGCGGTGAGCTGCCAGTTTTCGCCCTTGATGTCGTGAACGACGACGGAGCCCGGCCAGGTCAGCAGGGTTGGGACGACGAGGCCGACACCCTTGCCGGATCGGGTCGGAGCAAAACACAGAACATGCTCCGGTCCGTCGTGGCGAAGATAGTCACGATCGAGCTTACCGAGGACGACGCCGTCAGGGTTGAGCAGGCCCGCCGCCTTCACCTCCTGCGGCTTCGCCCATCGAGCCGAGCCATAGGTTTCGATGTTCTTCTGTTCGCGGGCGCGCCACACCGACATGCCGATGGCGACCGCGATGGCGATGAAGCCGCCTGATGCGGCGATGACGCCGCCCTTGGCGAATACGCCCGGCGCATATGCGTCGAAGAAGTACCACCACCAGAAGATCGCAGGGGGATAATAGATCGGCGTCCCGGCAAGCTCGAACCATGGTGTGCCGAGCTGGGCCTGATAGCCAAGTTGCCAGGCGACATATTGCGTCGCGCCCCAGGTGGTTTGGAGGATGATCAAAAAGACGGTGAGGATCTGGCCCCAGAGGATTTTGGTGGCGGACATTCGCCGGGTCCTTTCTTGCTGCTTGTGGTGCTAGAGGCCCAGGCCGCGCTGGCGGCCCAGGCTCCACTCGATGCCGCCATGCCCCTTGGCGACGCCGGCGATATGCTGGCCGAGCTTCTTTTCGAGCGGCGGTGTCCAGGGCACGAGCTGGAAGCCGAGCCCATTGTCGATCATGGCGAAGCGGCCCGAGGTGAGCGCGATACGCTGGCGATAGACACCGGCGACATGCTCGCCGGCCTGCGCTTTCTGGTACGGCAGTCCGTGTTCGCTCTGGAGCTTCGTGCCAACGGCATCGAGCTCGCGCTGTCGCAGCGTGTTGAGGAGATCGCGTTGCAGCAGGATGCGTTGGCCCTGCCGGCGGGCAAGGCCTTCATCGGCCAGATGCTCGGCGCGCGCCTGCATGGCGTCGCGCACCTCGGCGCCGAAGCCTCCCATCGACATGGGCATCGCCTCGCGCTCAACCAGGCGATGATCCAGCCAGGTCGCGCCCGGCGCCGTGATCTGGCGGTTGAGATCGAAGTCCGATCGGTTGGCGAGCGCCAGCGTCGGCCGGGGATCGTCGGGGCCGCCGAAGCGACGTACCTCGACGATGCCGCCAATCGGGGGCGCATGCTCGAAGGCCTCGATCCCGCGGAAGCGGACATGGTGCGCGCGGCCGTCCGTGCCGTCGATCACGGCATAGGCTTCGCCGGTCAGCTCGTCATGCAGGCCGCGATCGACCAGGCGGCCAATAACGGGTGAACCCGCCCCGCCGCCGTCGATCGTGTAATCGCTGACGCCGCGATCCTGACCACGCTCGGTGAAGGCGCGGTGCATGGTCTTGATGATATCGCCGCGAATGCCGAGATCGCGCAGTGTGCGTTCGGCCTGCAGCCCGACGGTCCATTCCCCTGGAGCGCCTTGCGCCGCGAGCTCCATCCTTTCGAGATGCTGGAGTCTGCCGATCATCAGGCGGCGCAGCGAGGGATCGGCCTTGCCGTTCGCCTCGGGGCGCAGGTCGATAAAGCCGGTCTCGTCGGCGGCGATGCGGATTTCAACATCGAGCCGTGTCCAGCGCTCGGCGGTGACTTCCTTTTCCAGCGCGTTGCGGATTTCATGTTCGGGCTTGGGGCCGAGTTCGATGGAGACAAGATCCTCGGCGCGGGAGCGCAGGCCGCGGCTGATGTAATCGCGCGAGATGACCAGATCGGCGCCGGTCTCGTCGACGCCGCGCACAAGCAAATGCACATGCGGATTGTCGGTGTTCCAGTGATCGACGGCGACCCAGTCGAGCTTGGTGCCCAGATCCGATTCCATCTGGTTGGCGAGGTCGCGGGTGAACTCTCGCAGATCGGTCATGTCCCCCGCGTCTTCGGGCGAGACGATGAATCGAAAATGATGCCGGTCATCCCTGCATCGGTCGGAGAAGGCGAGATCGTCGGCGCGCTCGTTCGTCGCGTCGAACAAGACCCCCTTCTCCCCATCACGTCTGACGCCTTCGCGCTTCAGGTAGGACACATGAGCCGAGAGTGGCGCGGAGCGGAATGACTTGCCCTGATGGCGGACCACGCGCGCCTTAATGACGACACGGCGCGAAGCAGTGAATATGCGCGAACGGCTGAAGCTGGTTCGTCCACGCCCGAAGGTTGAATGACCACGGCCGGCGCTTCTCTTGGCGGTCTGCCCTTCGCCAGAGCTGTGCCCGGCCTTCTTCGAAGCCCTCAGCACTTGATTGATGAAGCTCTTGGACTTGGGTGCGCGCGTGGATTTGATGCGTCCTGGGCGGACGCGGAAATCGCTGTCGCCCTCGCTCATGGGAGGGCCTCCCGAGACGGCGCGAAGGCGCACAGTGCCGAAAACACTGTTGAAATCGCTGGGTAAAACAGCAGTCGCGGCACGCGACCCGACCGACCGGCACGCCAAAAGCCAAGCCATGTCAATGGCTTGTGCGAATATGGCGAGGCCCTTTTATCTCGCCGTCCTGCTGTCGTTGCTCTCTGCTCCTCCCACCCTTGCGCACAACGCTCTCTGGAACACGCCAAGCTGCGCCATGATGCGAACCGGCTCATTGCGGGTCTCCATCGTCGGCACGGGCAACGAAAATGCTGCCGCTTTGCACAGAATTGGCGGGACCTTCGCCCGATGACGGCGCAGTCCGGGCGTCGTTTTCTTGCGGTTCGGATACCGTTTTGCGCGCATCCAGACCGTGGGCTGACGGCGTGACGAAGAGCGGAGCTCGTCGCCAAGCGTGCGGATCGGCGGCGGCAACATCGACGGTCCCCGGTGCGGGTGGCGACAGGTGAGCCCCGCCGATCAATGGCGCGAGCGTGGCGACATAGGCGCGGGTTTCTGCCGGAAGGGGGCGGCCCGCGAGGTATTCCTCATAGCGTCCGGGTCCAGCGTTATAGGCTGCAAGAAAGCCCGGCGATCCGTAGCGATCGTACATTTCGCGCAGATAGGCCGTACCAGCGATGATGTTGTCGCGCGGGTCGAACGGATCACGTCCAAGGCCATAACGGACGCGCAATTCCGCCCAGGTGGCGGGCATGACCTGCATCAGGCCCATTGCTCCCGCCGATGAGACGGCGCGCGCGTCATCGGCGCTTTCGACGCGGCGCACCGACCTAATCCAGTGTTCGGGAATACCGAAACGCTGCGAGGCTTCGGTCACGAAGGCGGCATGAGGATCGTGGATTGGCTGCGCGATCGACGGAGCGCTCTGCGCCAGTACGGCGAGCGGCGGCGCGGCGGAAACAGACAGGCCGGAAAGGAGGAAGAGGATGATGCACCGGGCAGCGCGAGGCCGCCCGGTTGACATCGGCGATGCGGGGTTCGTGCGAGCGATCCGCATGCGCTATTCCCGTTCGCCGCGCTTCTGAGGGCGGCTCCAATGCAAAGACCAGGAGGTCGTATCAGCCCCGTTCTGGAACAAGCGGGCGCGGATCGGCTGTGCAAAGCTGGGGTCGTCGATCAGCAGTGACAGATATTCACCAGCCTTTTCGCTGGACTCCGTCCAGGCCGCGCCGATCTCCGGTGCGTTGTCATCCGCGCCGTGATGGACGCGGTAGCTCGGCGCGTTCTCGACGTCCGAAGGATCGACGGGAACGATGGTGATCTCGCGAAACAGGGTGAGCGTATGAATGCGGCCGGTGAAGCCGGATTCCTCGCGGGTGAATTCGCCGATTTGCGGCATGGCGGTTTCCTTTCAAGATGCGGTGGAGAAGGATTGGGCGAGCACCACGCCCGCCTCAGGCTGGGCGATCACCGCGTTGGCGCCCGCCATTCGAAGCGGCCGTGGCCGTCCTCGTCGGTCCACAAGGGAACCGCGCGGCCGATGACGGCGCTGGCCGGGATCGGGCCGAAATAGCGGCCATCCAGACTGTCGGGGACGTCCCAGTTCATGAGGAAGATCTCGCGGTCCGCGACGATGCGGCAGCCTTGCCAATCGGGGAGCGGGCGGTCGATGCGGTCGCGTTGAAGTGCCGTTCCCATCGCGACGCCGTCGACACTGATCAGGACGCCGGAGCGGCAGACGGTCTGCCCGGGAAGGCCGAGGACCCGTTTCAGGAGCGGCGTGTCGCGCGGCAGGTATCCGCCGTCGGCGAGAAAGCTCGCAATCGGTTCCGGCGCAGCGACGGCGACCAGATCGGTGACTTCGAGCCGCTTTGCAGGTTCGACCGAATAGAAACCGATCGGGGTGCTGGCCGAGGCATTCCAGATGAGTTTGGTGGGGGCGTCGATCCACGTCGTCACGGCGATCGCGCTGGACGCTACGAACGTCGCCATGGCCCATTTGAGGTCGGTCATGGCGCGATCCTTCGACGCTTAAGCCACGCCTGGTGCTGATCACGCGAGTAGCGGCGTGCGTCCTGGCCGGCGCTCAGTCGGTTGTGTACATGCCGCCAATAGTCTGGCGCGGCGTCGGCCGGATCGAGCGAAAGGGCCTCAATCGCGTCGATGAGCTGCAGCACGCGTTCGACTTTCGGCCAGCTTTCGATCTTGAGCAGGATGTCGCCGCCGGGGCGCACAAAGGGCAGCGTCTGATAGGCTTCGCCGGGCGTGATGGCGCGCACGATATCGATGCGAGAGATGATCGTGCCGAAGTCGTTGGACGCCCACCGGACGAAGGCGAAAGTCGTGCCGGGCCTGAAGGAGAGGACGCGGCGGCGGCGATCAAGGATCGTCTCCAGCACGTCTTGACCGAACCTGATCCAGTATTCGATCTGCTTTTCCACCCATGTCAGCTCGACGTGGGTGAGACGGTCGGTTTGGAAAGACGACGGCATCGAGCCGCCGCGCATGCGGGGGGCCGCGATGCCGGTCATGACGGGTCTCCTGGTGATTGGGGGAATTCGCGCGCGAGCAATTCGCGAAGCATGTCGGCGACGGTGACGCCGCGTTGAAAGGCGGCGATCTTGATGCGACCGCGCACCTCCGGCGTGACGTCGATGGTCAGCCTAGCGGTGAAGCCCGTGCTGGAAGCTGGACCAGGCGACACCGGTTCAGCGGACTTGATCCAGTCGTCTGGGTCGGAAGGACGCGCGACGAAGCCGCGCCGGGCGCTGGCTTTGGTCATGGCGCCAACCTCCCGACTTCCGCAGTCAGGGCGGCGATCTCGCGCGCGGCCGCGCTATTGTCGTCGGCCTCAAAAACGAGGCGCCCGGACTGTGCTAGGTCGGCGAAGGCGACACGCTGGCCGATCGTCGCCGACAGCAGGGGCGGATCGTGGTCGGCCAATGTCTCGGCGGTCTCGCGGGCGATGACGGTGCGTGCAGCGCAGCGGTTGAGTACGAAGCGAGCCATGAGTTGCGGCCGATAGATTCGGGCCTCTGCGAGCAGCGCCAGCATTTCGGCCGAGGCCCAGCCATCGAGCGGTGACGGCTGCACAGGGATCAGGACAAGATCGGCGGCGAGCAGCGCCGAACGCATAAGACCTGCAACGCGCGGTGGTCCGTCGATGACGATGTGATCGGCGTCACGCGCGAGCTCGGGCGCTTCGCGATGAAGTGTGTCGCGCGCCAGGCCGATGACGCCGAACAGGCGAGGCAGGCCCTCGCGGGTGCGTTGCTGCGACCAGTCGAGCGCCGATCCCTGTGGGTCGGCATCGATCAGGGTGATGCGCTTGCCTTCACGCGCCCATTGACCGGAAAGATGCAGCGCGAGCGTCGTTTTGCCGACGCCGCCTTTCTGATTGAGAAGCGCGACGATCATTTCGCGCCTCCAGGCTCGTCGCCGAAGGTGCGATGCGCGTGGCCGGAAGAGCGGTCCGTACAGGCGGAGCTACGAAGAGCCTGATCGGTTACATGCGCTTGAAGTGATGGCTTTTTGGCCTGGTTCGGCCGCCTTCCGGCGACGTTTTCCACATCGCGCGCGCGCTCTTCAAAGTTAGATTCTTGGTTAGACTCTAAGTTAAGGGCGCGATTTCGCTTTTTGTTTCCAGAGCTTACACCCTGTTTCGGTTCCCGATAGCACGAGCCTCCGGTTCCCGATAGCACGATAGGTCGGGTTCCTGATAGCACGAGGCCGTCCACAGGTTGTCCACAGGCCGCCGATGGTTCGAAAGCAAGCAGCAACCGGCCGCCGACTTCGACCTCAAGGAACAGCGAGTAGCCAGGCAATGGCTGGCGGCGAATGATGTCGCGCAGCTCGAACGCGAAGCGTTTGAATGGCGAAAGACTGCCGGATTTCTGATGCAGGTGGCGGAAGTCGAAGCGCCAGCCATTGCGTTGTTTGCCGCCATGCTTGCGCACAATGCGGTAGAGCCAGCGATCGAGGCCTCCAGTGAGACCGAAGTAGTCCCGGTCGATGGTCAGGACGAGCGCATCGTCGAGAACGGCGCGGTAGAACCAGTCCGGCACGATCAGCTCGATGCCGGCGGGACGCCCTTGGCGATCGGTGCGCTCCTGCCATTCATTGATCCAGGAGAAACGGTGGCGGCGGCCTTCCGCCGCTTGCCGTATCGAGGTTGCGACCGTGGTCGACTGCAGCCGGTCGAGTGCAGCCTTGAGGCGCTGATAATCGCGCATCGATACGCCGCGACCGATGAAATTGAGGATCTCGTAGGGGGTGGCGGCCATCAGACGCGAAGTGCGAAGCCCCTTGTCGCGCGCTTCGACGATCTGGCTCGCCGCCCAGATGAGGATGTCGGCATCCCAGATTGTGGCCATGCCATGATCGGGAACCGCCTCGACGCGGATGCTCACGTCGCCGGCGACGAAATCGATCGGCGCGGTGCGGTGTGACTTGGAGAGGGAGAAGAACGGATAGGCCATGAGGTCCTGCGCATCGCGGGGCGCGAAATCGCCAGGGAGCGCGTGGAACAGATCGAGTTGTCCGCGCTCCGGAGATGGACGATGCCGCGTCGTCATTGAAAAGACCGCGCGGATCAGCGGGCGTGACGGCCGGCATGGGATGCCGGTGCGGGCTCATGGCGTTTCGCGGGCAGCACGCTGCCCCGCGGATCGGAGGTGGACGTCACGGCGCCGCGTTCAGCCCATGCCTCAAGCTCATTGACGGAATAGACGACGCGCCCGCCAAGCTTGCGATAGGCCGGCCCGGTGCCGTAGGTCCGGTGCTTTTCGAGGGTACGGGCCGAGAGACTGAGGAATTCGGCGGCTTCCTTGGTGCGGAGGAAGCGCGGCGGCAGGGTCGCGAGATTGGCGTTCATGGTGGCCTCCGTGGCTTTCGCGGGAGCCGCTGGCGATCAGCGGCGAACGAAGGCCACGGTGGCGAAGAAGAATAGCGAAGGGGGAGTGCGAACTTGGGGGGGCCTAATTCGCACACCTTGCCCTAGTAGCGCAGGTTACGAACGACGGCGGTGGCGAAGAAGCTTGCGGTAACCGCCGTCGATCATCGCGAAGCCGTCCTTGACCAGATCGAGGACAGCGTCCCGGAGCGCGGACGTTTTCCAGGGGTCGCTGGCAACGCGTTCAACGCCGAAAATCGCTTCGGCGATCTCGCGATAGTCGGCGTTGTGCAAACGGCCGTCAGCGGCGCGCAGCATGTTTTTGAGACGACGGCGCTGCTGCGCCGTCATCCGGCTGTCTTGTGGCACAGGCAGGCCGTGAAGGCTTCGCCAGAGTCTGATCAGTGACTGGACACGATCCAGGCTGTGGGCGTCGAGCGGAATGATGGCGGCGATGGACTGCGTCGGCTCGAGACCCGCTCTCGCGACAAGGTGCAGGCGACCGCTTCCGGTGAGAACCGATATATGCAGTCCTTCCTCTGAACTGCGGCTGATTTCCGAGCGAATATCCTCGAAAATGCGAGGGCTGACCTGCTCAATTTCCGGGGCGGGTCCGATATGGACTACGCTGGTGTCAGCTTCCGGCGTCCAGAAAACAGGTTGTTCGAGTGCATTCAGGCTGGGCCTGGCGGGGAAATCGGAGACCCCAGCGATCGCCGATCGCTTCGGTCTCAGGCCCGAGTTCGGAGGCCGTGCGGATGGAGTTTGCGTAGTCGCGCTGGTAATCGAGATTGCGCCGAAGGCACTCCCACGCCAGTGCATCTACATCTGCCCGATCGAGATAGTCGTATGTAGTTGATGATCGCCATTCTCTTGTATCGGGCGTCATTTAATCCTCCCCGTTCAGCGAATACGCGTACAGAGCGAATTGATTCCGGGGATTCTATTTCTTGGGAAGGTTGCAAGGCGCAACAGGCGTTGCACTTGAGACAACACGGGATCTAATGAGGCCGGCCGCGCCTGAGCTGCCGGTAGCCATGCTCGGTCATCCAGTGTGCGCGAGCCAGATGGCTGTCGTGGACGCGGCGAGCGCGGTCCGGCTCAGTCCTTGGACAGATGCCGAAAAGAACCTCGGCCGCTTCCCGCCAGTCTGCTCCATCTGCCTCTGCGTCCAGCAGACGAGCATAGAGCTTGATGTGCTGTCGGTCATATTCGGTGAGCGACAGCATGGAAGGGGCTTCGTCGAGGAAATCAATTGTGGTCATTAGTCGGCACGTGACACTCTGGGATGGCGGTTGCTATTCTGAAGCACCATTACAGCGCGACGATGACAAGCGGGAGGCGGTAGAAGGGTGGGAATTACCGGACTTTGCTGCGTTCGGCTGCTTCGTGCACATCGACAAGCATAACCCCTTCGTTGCGGCCCGATCTGATGAAGGCGATTCCTTCGGCCTCAAGCGCTCTGCGGACCTGGTCGCTGGTGCTTTCATACACGCGCAGTTCAGCGGCCGACTCCATGCGCTTGAGCGCCGTCAGCGAAACCTTGGCCTTGTCAGCGAGCATCTCCTGTGTCCAACCCAGTAATGCGCGCGCGGCCCGTGTTTGTCGGGAAGTGATCATGCATGATCACCTCCCACCGTGCGTCAACGTCACGCCAGAACTACGGCTATTATAGCCGGAGTTGGAGTGGAAAGCGACCCAGAATCGGTGTTCCTAGAGATTTCACGTCTGGTCAGTGGCGGGGGCGATTCGGGCAGTGCTGGGTTCTTTCTCTCCAAGCCAAGGCGAGCAGGAGAGATTGTTCGAGGCTTGTCGTGCTGCCGGGAGACGACGACTCATGCCAGGAACGCCAGACAATTAGGAAATCCCGGCGGCTTGCGCCGCCGGGCTCCCGGTATCCCGCTCAGAACGGGATGTCATCGTCGTCGATGAACTTGCCGTCTTCGTTCTGGGTCTGCTTTGCCCGGCTGAGGAAGTCCACCGTCTCGGCGATGATCTCGCAGCCGTAGCGCTCAACGCCCTGCTGATCGGTCCATTTGGTGTAGTGGATGCGGCCGCGAACCAGAACCTTCATGCCCTTCTCGCAATGCTGCTGGATCGTCTTACCGAGGCCGTTGAAGGCGGTGATCCGGTGCCATTCGGTGTCCTGGACGCGATAGCCGTCCTTGTCTCGGACAACCTTGCCTTCCGAGTAGCGGGGGCGCGAGGTGGCCAGCGTGAAGTGGGTGATCGAGGTGCCGCTCTGGGTGTTGCGGGTTTCGGGGTCCTGGCCGATGTTGCCGGCAAGAATGACGATGTTCTGCATTGTAAGTCTCCGTTGCTTCTCGAAGGGACCATCCCTCCGACGAGACCCGGCCAAGGCCGTCGGGAGACGCCAGCAAGTGCCGCCTTGGCGGCACCTCGCCCTTAAGGCCCGGAGTGGAGCGGGCAGCCGCGCTTGCGCGGCAACACGGTCCGGAGCCGCGGGGGTTGCGGTCGGAAACCGAACGGACTTAGGGGATCAGTCAGTCGGAGGGATTGGCGCCTCGGAAAGCTGACACCGGGGACGCACAGCAGAACCGTTCGTCCTTCCCGGCAACGAGGGCGCTACAGGCCCCGATATGAAACCCGCATCAGAGCGGGGTGCGCGCCGCCGGGATCGCCGTCACGAGCCGCAGCACGCCGCCAGTCGGAAGGCGAGCCGGGACCAGGACGAAACGGCTATTGGGCTCCAGGATGTTTGGCGTTGTTCCACCCTGTCGGCCGAAGGTGCGATCCAGTGAATTGCAGGGCTGGAGAGCATGAAGGTGTTCGCGGACGCCACGACACGGAGGGGAACGAAGCAGAGAGTGGCGACCTTGCTAAGGCTGGGAGGGTATCAGCCGATGACCGACTTCCACAGCGGGGCCAATCGGAGCGAAGACCTTGGCCCTTACAGCGCCGGTGGCGCCATTCCTCAGAGCAGGATGCCGGAAGCCCAACAGTGCAAACCGGCGCAGATTTTTTTGTGACGAGCGGCGATTCGCGATCGCATCAGCGAGACAGGACGCCTGTACCGAGCGCATTGAGATTGAGCATCGCCGCTATGCCGATGAAGAGACCGCCCGCGCCGCCGAGCAGGTTCAGCATAATCGTCGAGTCGACGAAGTTCTTCGTGACGCCATGCACGAGCGCATAACCGGCGATCATCGCCGGCACCGCGAATACGGCGAGGGCGATGAGCCGCAAGGCCGGGTTCTTGGCAAAGCCTACGACGGCGATGACCAGCGCCACGGATAGCAGCGCCGCGCCGAGGGCGGCGAGCGCCGACAGCAGGAAGCCGGCCTCCATTCCATAGACATATTGAAAGGCCGTCAGCCCGACCATGAACGGCAAGGCGTAGATGGCAAAGTTGTAGGCGATGACGCAAAGCGCGATCGTCAGGGAGATGGCAAGCAGGATGAGGGTCACGGCAGCCTCCGCATGAACGATTGAGGATCACCACAGGCTGCCGGATAATACGCTCCGCCTGCGACTATGCCAGTTCGCCGTTGCTGCAAATATTCTTCAAGAAAGCCATCAACCTCGTGTTCAGTCAAGTAGAGGCGGCTGGCAGGCCGCCGAGCGGCGGCGCTTTACGCGCCGCCGTCGAACTTCATGACTGGAATGCCGAGCTTGCGCGCCTTATCCGCAAGGTTCTCCTGAATCCCGGTGCCGGGGAAGACCAGGACGCCGACCGGCAGGACATCGAGCATGGCGTCGTTGCGCTTGAAGGGCGCGGCCTTGGCGTGCTTCGTCCAGTCGGGCTTGAAGGCGACCTGCGGCACCTTGCGACTGTCAGCCCAGCGGGAGGCGATCAGTTCAGCGCCCTTCGGCGAGCCGCCGTGCAGGAGCACCATGTCCGTGTGCTTAGCATGAACCTGATCGAGCTTCGTCCAGATCAGGTTGTGATCGTTGAAGTCCGCACCGCCCGTGAGGGCGACTCTGGGACCGGCGGGCAGCAGCACCTCGGTCTCGGCCCGGCGCTTAGCGGCGAGGAAATCGCGGCTGTCGATCATTGCCGAGGTGAGGTTGCGATGGTTGACCATCGAACCGCTGCGCGGCCGCCAGGGCGTGCCGGTGTGGTGCTCGAAGGCGTCAGCCGAGAGGTCTCGGAAGAGTTCCATGCTGTTGCGCCGTTCGACCAGGGTCTGTCCCTCCGCCGTGAGGCGTTCGAGTTCGACGCTCTTGACCTCGCTGCCATCCTGTTCCCGCTGGAGGCGGCGCTGCCCCTGCTCGTTGTCGTCGAGTTCGCGTTCGACCCGGTCGGCGGCGCGATGGAAGAGATTGACCGTCGACCAGAGGAGATCGTCGAGATCGGGTTCGAGGCGGGTGTCGCCGAGCGTCGAGACGAGGGCGTCGAAGATGTCTGCGACGGCTGCGGCGACGGTGTTGCCCTCCGGAAGCGGACGCGGATCGGGTTCGTCGTGGAAGGGGCGGTAGCCATAGAGCTGGAGTTCGGTGAGGACGTGATCGGTGGGGGATGAGGTGTGGAACGGCTCGACGCCTGCGTCATCGTCTTCGTTCATCATCGGGAGCATCCTTCGTCTGGAGACCGCGCCCATCGCGGCCTTCGCAGGCGTCGAAGCTCACGGGCGGGACGGCCTGGCAGCCCTCGTGCTCCCGCGAGGGCCTTGATGGCCAAGCCGGCTATTTTGCTTCGCGATGCAAAGGCGGGGCTTGCCCCGCCGGCGGAAAATAGCCGAAAGCGCAGCGCCATTGCCCGGCTGGCCCGTTTGTGAGCCGATCGCCCTCTCAGAAGGCCGTGGGCGCCCTCTCCGACGCGGGAAGGGTGTTCCCGATGATGAGTGGAGACGGCAGGAGGAGCCATTCAGGGCTTTGCCCCATCCCCCGCCGATCCTCTCACCCCTCCATGAACCGGCTGACGTCCACGGGATGAAGCTGATCCTTCAGGGCCGCCCGGAGGGCATCGACGCCGCGCCAGCGCAGATCCTCGTTGAAGTCCTCGCGCGCTGGCGACATCGCAACCGCTTCGATCCCGACGCTCGCAGCTCGGGCGATCAGGCTGTCTCTCGCGCCGTCCCCAGCCGGATCACGATCGCGAAGGACATAGAGCCTGCGCAGCGTCGCCGGGAACAGGATGGCGGCGAGGTGTGCGGCCGAGAGCGCCGCCAGCATCGGCATGTGCGGCAGAACCTGACGGGGCGACAGCACGGTCTCGATGCCCTCTCCGGCGACCAGCACATCGCCGGCAACGCCAAAGCGGACGCCGTGTCCGAGAAGGTCGCCCATCGCCCGCCTCGGCGTTTCGACAGGCGCCTTGCCCGAGCCGTCCGGGGCGAGCCAGGTGCGGTGCGCGCCGGTCTGTCGCCCGTCAAGGTCGGTGACGGACGCGATCATCGCCGGCCAGATCTCCGTGGGCGAATGCTCGTCGGGCCGGTAATAGCACCGGGGATGGTAGCGCAGCGCGGCGGAGCCGATGAGCGACGTGATTGCCCGCCCGCTGAGGTAGGTCGCCGCGAGCGTGCCGGGGATCGGCTGCGACATGGCGAACAGCCGCCGCGACGCTTCCGGCGAACCGACGGCAATGCCCGATGTCCTGCCGGTCGGCGTCCCGGTCTGTTCCGGCAAGGGATGCGGGAGACTGAGGAAACGGCGCGCTTCCTCGGCCACATCCTTGAAATCGACGAGGCCAAGCGCCTCGCGGATGATGTCGAGCAGATCGCCATGGTCGCCGGTGGCGGCGTCGGTCCATTTCCCGGCCGGACCTTTGGGGGTGTCCCTGAGCCGGACATAGAGGGAGCGGCCGGGGCTGTTCTGCGCGTCCCCGACCTGCCAGTAATTGCCTGCCCTCCGACCGGAGGACAGGTATTCGCGGCAGACCGCCTCGGCCTCGCGGCCGAGGCGATGCGCCAGTTCCGAGGCGTGACGCGAAGCCATTTATGCGGCCTCCCGTTCGCCGATGCGTTCGACCGGCCAGCGGTCGAAGAGCTTGCCGATGATTACCGGCCCCTGAGCGTCCACCGGCACGAAGAAGCGCAGCTTCCACGAGATGATCTCGTGATAGAGGCCATAGGCGGTGAGGCGCTGGCGCATCGTGTCGGTGAAGCCGGTGAGTTCGATGCGCAGCGCGCCCATGACGCGGACCCGGCGAAGCTGAAGGCCCTCGGCGAGATCGAGGATCGTCTTTCCGTCCATAAGGGCGGTGAAGGCATCCTCCGGCGTGATCGACGCGACGCCGATCGCGGTCGCGTGGGCAACCCAGGCAGGCGAAACGCGGCGGCCGATGATCCGCTCGCCAGCATCGGTCTGGAGCCGATAGACGCGGGTGGATTCGTTCGGCAACCGCTTCCAGATAGGCAACAGGAGACCTGTCACCATATGCAGGGTGCTGTCGGAAAACTCCGGCACCTCGGCAATCTCGGCGTTCCAGGCAGAGGCGAAGGCGTCCCGGTCGGCTTCGACCCAATGGGTCTCGGGCATGGTCTTGACCGGGATGTTGTGCGCTTCCATCGGCCGGATCAGCCGGACACGGCGCTCGATCTCGCCATCGTCCAGCATGACGCTGGTGGTCGGAACCTGCACGGCGGCGCGGCCCGACCGCTCGTTGACCAACAGGACCGCGCGCGGATCGTCCAGGTTGCCTATGGCCTCCGCCAGCGTGACCGGATGGTTGCGCTTGCGTTCGGTGATGGTCAGCAGGCGGGTCTGGGCGCCGGTGCGCGGGTGCGTATAGATTGTCTGGCGGTCGGTGACGACAAAGCTCTCCGCTCGCAGCGTCTCCAGCCCGGCGTCATAGGTGCCCGACGCGATGGCGCCCTCGATACGCGCCGTCAGAAGTTGCTCGAAGGCGGTGAACAGCACGCCCTGAAGCTCAATCGTCAAGGCCAGCAGCCGGTTCAGAAAGGTCGTGATGGCTGGGAGGTCATCCTTGATGCCGTTGGAGTCCATCAGTTTCAAGCCGGTGGCGCTCTCAAAGCGGTCGAGCGAGCATCCCTCGACCTTGCCGCGGACCAGCAGCAGGTAGAGCTGGCGCAGCGCGTCGCGGGCGTAATGCGATTCCAGATTGTCCTCGGGCCGAAACAGGCCCTGACCGCCGGTCTGGCGCTGGCCGCGCGTGATCGCGCCCAGGGTGTCGAGACGGCGGGCGATGGTCGAGAGGAAGCGCTTTTCGGCTTTGACGTTCGTGGTGATCGGCCGGAACAGGGGTGCTTGCTTCTGGTTGGTCCGGTGCGTTCGGCCAAGCCCCTGGATCGCAGTATCGGCCTTCCATCCGGCTTCGAGCAGGTAATGGACGCGCAGCCTCGTGTTCCGTGCCGACAGTTCGGCATGATAGCTGCGGCCGGTGCCGCCGGCGTCGGAGAACACCAGAACCTGCTTGCCGTCGTCCATGAACGCTTGGGTTTCGGCCAGGTTGGCCGAAGCTGCGCGGTTCTCGACGACAAGGCGATCAACAGTGACGCCCTTGCCAGCCTTGCGGATGATGCGCCGCGACCGGCCCGTCACTTCAGCCACGGTATCGGTGCCGAAATGCTGGATGAGCTGGTCCAGCGCACCGGGGACCGGCGGCAGGCTGGCGAGCTTTGCGATCAGCTCGTCGCGGCGGGCGACCGCTTCGCGGCTTTCGACGGGCTGGCCGTCGCGCATGACGGGCCGCGATGACATATTGCCCTCCGAGTCGGTGAACGGCTCGTAGAGCTGCACCGGGAAGGAATGGGCAAGGTAGTCCAGGACATATTCCCTCGGGGTGATGTCCACGCGGACGTCGTTCCATTCCTCGGTCGGCAGCTCGGCCAGCCGGCGTTCCATAAGCGCCTCGCCGGTCGAGACGATCTGGATGACGGCCGAATGGCCCGCCTCCAGATCGGCTGCGATGGAGCGGAGCAGCGTCGGGGTTTTCATGCTGGTCAGGAGGTGGCCGAAAAACCGCTGCTTGGCCGACTCGAAGGCCGAGCGCGCGGCGGATTTCGCCTGCCGATTCAGGGTGCCCGTGCTGCCGGTGATATTGGCCGCTTCCATCGCAGCATCCAGATTGTTGTGAATGATGGCGAAGGCCCCGGCATAGGCATCGTAGATGCGGGTCTGTTCCGGGGTCAGCTCATGCTCGACCAGCTCGTATTCGACGCCGGCGAAGGACAGCGACCGGGCGGTGTAGAGGCCGAGGGCGCGCATGTCGCGGGCCAGAACCTCCATCGCCGCGACGCCGCCGCCCTCGATAGCCTCGACGAATTCGGCCCGCGTGGCGAACGGGAAATCCTCGCCGCCCCAAAGGCCAAGGCGCTGGGCATAGGCGAGGTTGTGGACCGTAGTGGCGCCGGTCGCGGAGACATAGACGATGCGGGCATCCGGCAGGGCGTGCTGGAGGCGAAGCCCGGCTCGGCCCTGCTGACTGGCGGCGACATCGCCCCGTTCTCCCTTGCCGCCTGCGGCGTTCTGCATCGAATGCGCCTCGTCGAAGACGATCACTCCATCGAAATCCTCGCCCAACCATTCGACGATCTGTTTGACGCGGGAAACCCTATCGCCGCGGTCGTCGGAGCGTAGCGTGGCATAGGTCGTGAACAGGATGCCTTCGGGCAGCGTGACGGGCTTGCCCTGTGGGAAGCGCGACAGCGGCGTGACCAGCAGGCGCTCCATGCCGAGCGCCGACCAGTCGCGTTGCGCGTCTTCCAGCAACTTGTCCGACTTCGATATCCAGACGGCCTTGCGGCGGCCCTGCATCCAGTTGTCGAGGATGATGGCGGCGGATTCCCGCCCCTTGCCGACGCCGGTGCCGTCACCGACGAAGAAGCCTTGCCGGAAGCGGACGGCGTTCTTGGCATCCTCGGCCGCCGCGCTGACCACATCGCAGGTCTCGTCGACGGTCCAGGCCCCGGCGAGATGGTCGGCATGGGCCTGGCCGGCATAGATGACGGTCTCAAGCTGCGCGTCGGACAGAAGACCGAGAATGGTCTTTGGCAGATGCGGCCGGTAGCTGGGCTTCGGCGGGGCGACGCTCGCCATCGCCGCCGACTGGACGAGCTGGGTTGGATGAGGCTGGGCGCCGGGAATACGGATGACCTGAAGCCCGTATTCCTCATAGATGGCGTCGGTGATGTGGCCGCCCTCGGCCGGCTGCCAATCGACGATCTGATAGTCGAGCGGTGCGGCTTCCGGTTCGGTCTGCGGCGCCGGGCGGGCGGCTTTCGCGGTAGCGGCGATATAGCCGCGCACGGTGCGAGGCGCAGGCGCTGCGGCAACCGGAACAACGACTGAAGGATCGACAGGCTGCCGCGCGGGCAGGCTCGCGCCGATCCAGGCCATCAGGGTGGCGGCATCCGGTGCGGCGCCGGGAGAGGTTGGGAAGACTGCCGGATCGTCGGCGGGCAGCTTGTCGATGACGGTGATCCGGGTATCGATCGTCGTGCCATGCTTGGCATAGACAGAACCATCGACTGCGGCGCAGAAGACCACGCGACCGCGCTCCTGCAGCCGGACGAAGGCCGGGGTCCAGGCAGGATTATCGGGGGCGAAGCTCGCGCCGGTGATCGTCACCAGCCGCCCGCCGGGCGCAAGGCGCGCAAGCGCCGAAGCGACGTGGCGGAAGGCGGCATCGGCGACGCGGCCCTGGACATTCGCCAGCGCCGAGAACGGCGGGTTCATCAGCACCACGGACGGGACCAGGGCAGGATCGAGGTGATCGTCGATCTGCGCCGCGTCGAAACGCGTGACGGACAAGGCGGGAAAGAGGGAGGAAAGTAGACCGGCGCGCATCTCGGCCAGCTCGTTGAGGACGAGGGCGCCGCCGGCGATCTCGGCCAGGATGGCGAGCAGTCCGGTCCCGGCCGAGGGTTCCAGAACCCGGTCGGCGGGCGTGATGGCGGCGGCGGTCGCCGCTGCCAGCCCCAGTGGGATCGGGGTGGAGAATTGCTGGAAGGTCTGCGCCTCCTCCGAGCGGCGTGTATGGGTCGGCAGCAGCCCGGCGATCCGCGTCAGCAGCGGCAGGCTATCGGCTGGCGAACCGGCTTTACGGAAAAGCGCCTTTCCGTACTTGCGCAGGAACAGGACGATCGCGGCCTCGCAGGCGTCATAGGCGGTTTTCCAGTCCCAGGCGCCAGCGGTATCGGACGCGCCGAAGGCGATTTCCATCGCGCTGCGAAGCGTGGCGGCGTCGATGCGCTGGCCGTGCTCGAGGTGGGGCAGAAGAAGACCCGCCGCCGAAAAGACGGACGTGGCGGCATGGCTGTCGGGGACAAGCGGAAGCGGCCCGGCGACAGATGCCGCCGCGGATGAGGAAATCATGTTCATGTGGAGACCTCGGGAGAGCAGGACAGGATCGAGCCGCGCAGCGCTCTCTCTCGACCGCACAGGCTCAAACCCGTCCCGGCCTCCTCTGACTCTCGAAAGGTGGGCCGTGACCGGCATGCAAAAAGCGCCCTGCCTAATGGCAGGACGCTTGCAGGGTTCAACCGAAGCGGCGGCCGGTTGCCGTGAACGTGTATTCGTTGGCGGTGATCGCCTCGTCGACAGCCTCGTCCGAGGTGAGATACTCGTATTCGCGTTCGAGCTGCCGGTAGAGCCAACGGGCCAGGTCGCGCAGCGCCTCGGCTACGGCGTCTTCCGCATCGGCCGTCATGTCCTGATAGGTCGGGCTGTCGCGCGCGACCGAGATCGTCATGCAGTATTCGTGGTAGTAGTGACCGCGATGGCTGGCCTCGGCGCGAAGCTGGTAGAAATTACGTCGCTGGACCGCCTGAAGTGCATCGGCGATGCGGTGTAGTTCGGCGTCTTGCGGCGCGTGTTCCCTGATCCGGCGCGGGGCGTTTTTCCGGTAGGAATAGAAGGTCTCGAAGCAGGCGCCGTCACCCTGACTCCAGAACCCCCGAAACCAGATGCAGGGCTTCTGCCGGGAGCCGCCGCCGTAAAGTCGCACGCTGCGGGTCTTGAGCCGCAGGCCGAGGATTTCTGCGATCTGTTGGAAATCCTCGTAAACGGCATCATACCAGTCGTAGTCGAAGCCGCCTTCGCGATACCAATCGCGGGCCTTCTCCTTGGCGGCGTCAGCAAGCTCGTCGAGCTGATAGACCGTGGTTTCGATGACCTTACTCATCTGAGCCGCCTCCATCGAGAACCTGGGCGAGCCAGCCATCGGTGTAGGTCCATGCCACCGTCTCGCCGGTGGCGAGGTCGAGGACATGAGCGCCGCCGCCGAAACCGTCGAGGCGCGGCCGCGAGCAGGTGTTGGCGTATTGGAAGCCCCAGAGACCGGCCAGACCGAACTCTGCTGCGCAGATCTTCACGAACTGGAGCAGACGCTCGGGATCGCCTGTCTGGTCATCGCGCATCCAGAGCCGGGCACCCCCGTGCTCCGGCTGGATCGACAGGAGAAACCCCTCGGACGGCGGTTCGTCGGAAGCGCCTTCTTCCGAAAGCTTGTTGTAGAGGTCGAGCGCTCGGGCGGCATTATCGGGCGTGCCGACGTCAAGAAGGCACGAGAAATGGGTAAAGTAGTCGGCCATGTCAGGCTCCTGAAACGAGAAAGCCCGGCGCGATGGCCGGGCGAGGTTCAAGGGATGGACGCGGTGCGGAAGCGTCAGAGGCGGAGCTGCGCCACAAGCCGCTGGGCATCGGCATGGTGGCGCAGCATGTCGCGATAGAACCGCTTTCGCGCGCCCCGCAGGGCGGGATCGCGCCGGGCCGATAGAGCCAGCTTGCAGCGCGCGGCGCGGATTACGGCGCGCTCGCTGTCCCAGACCAGGATGTCGAGGCGCAGGTAGGTCGCATACATCGCCACCACCTAGATGTTGATGCGTTCGCACAGAGCGTCGATACGAGTCGGATCGAGGCCGGTATGCGCGTCGTCATTGGTGACGATGTTTTCGAGCGCAGGTTCGAGATCGCCGCGCCCAAGGGCGAGCTGGAGGAGGCGCAGCCCCGCCAGCAAGGCGTCGCGCTCCTGGGCGGTGACGCCCATGGTCAGGAACGCCTCGACGGCTTCACCGTCGTCGAGGAGGCGAACGCCGCTGTGCTCGTCGATCTCGTAATCGTCGAACTCCTGCACATAGCCGGTGGGGAGCCATGCGCCTTCGTAATGAACGCTCCGGACGAGACTTCGCGCCTCTTCGGGCGTGTCGGCCTCTAGGACGGTTTCGTAATAGACGAAGGCGTCGTGGCCTTTGCTGACGACGAATTTCGGCATGGGAAAAACTCCATAGGTGAGAACCCGGCGAAGCGCCGGGTCGGATGGGTGGAAATCGGGGATGGGATCAGGCGGCCTGAGGCAGCCGGAGCAGATCGGCGGCGGCCTCGCGCCATAAGGGGTCGACCAGGCGTGCTTCGAGCAGGCCGGCCTGGTGGCGATGATTGCGGGCCGCACGCTGCTCGCCCCGGCCGGAGGCGGCGAAAGCCAGTCCGCGCAGGCGGCTGGCTTCGGTCACGATCCGGCGGGCCTCGCCATCGCTGGCGACGGGCTGTTGCCAGAGAATGATCCCGGCGCGGATTTCGCCGGCCAGAACCAGATTCTGATCGTTGTCCTGGATGACGGCGAAGCGTGGATGAAAGCGCAGCGTCTTATCTTGTCCCACGCCAATGCCACCGCGCCTGACCGAAACGGCCGCGAAGCTGGTGGCGTTCTCCAGCGACGGGCGGTCGCCGAGAAAGACGCTGCGGTCGAAGCTGTCGGCCTCGTCGGTGCCGACATAGCGGGCCGTGCCGATGCAGGTGATGCGCAGCGGCAGCTTCGCGGCAAGGCGCAGCCGGGGCAGGATCTGATGCGCGAGGATGTCGCCGATCGGGGCGAAGGTGGTTTGAGGTGCAAGGGCCATCGCAGGATGCTCCAGGACGGGCGCCGGGAGCTCTCTCTCCGGCAACCAACCCGTCACGGAAAACCCGTCCGCACTCTCACTCTCCCTTGCCGGGGCATGAGCCGGCGCCGCTGCTGGCGATGAGCGGTAGCGCAGCGCTGAAGGCCCGGACGCGATCTTGCGCTCCGAGCCGTCGGGGTGAGGCGCTGTCGCGCCTCAGCCGAAGGGATCAAGTTCCAGCCTGACCATTTCTTCGTCGCCATCGAATTCGTCGGCGGGCATGGCGCCGTGAGTGCCGTCCCCGGCCTGGAAGACGATGATCGAAACCATCAGCGTGGTGGCTAGGCTTGCGGCGAAAGCGGTGGCGTCTGCATAGGACATGGTTCCGGCTCCTGTCTTGGGAGGCGGGGGACCATCCCCCGCGCGACAGGCGCCCGAAGTGTCTGACCGGCTCTGCAATCACCCTCGGGCGCTCGGACCTTTTCCGAATCCCCGAGGGCGGCACGCGCGCGTAAGCCGACCTCTTGCGGGTTGATTGATAAGGAGACGGATCGGACCAAGGTTTGCGAATGGAAGCGGGATGGTGTCCGGCATCAGACAGCAGCCGGATCATCAATCTAAAGGGATGCCATCGCCCCCGCACTTCCCGCCTATTGGTGAAGCGAAGATGTTTGAGGGTCTGAGCTGTCCGGGCACTAGCTTTGCCCGCGATGGCGTTGCATGGCGCCGAGGTCCACCGGTCGAATCGATGAGAATACTATGAGCGGCCGGTTGCGTCAGGATGGAATTCATACGCGCTTGAAGCTTTGATGCGGCCTCTTGTTGAGGTGAAACCATGAGCAGAAATGCACTTTTGCGGGCAACGATGAAGACGAACAAGAGCAGCCGATCATCCTGGCGTATGGCGATGACGGTTATCGGAGCGGCCTTTGGGGTTTGGACGAAGTCCGACACACCGAATCAACGAGGAGATCGACGCTCATGATGAGTGGCTATTTGACGGGTAAGTCGGCCAATGTCGGTGGAGAGCGACGGCGTTATACGGTCATTGAGAAGCCCGATGGCTGGTGCGTAAGCCTGAACGGGATGACAACAGGGGCGTTTCCGAACCGGGCCGCGGCTGCAACGGTGGCGAGGAGCCTCCAGCACCAAGCCGATAACCTCAATCACGTCTACGAACGGAAAACCCACTGAGAGGAGAACCGACTAGGGGTTTGCCGAGACTGGTCGGAAGCGAACCGTTGGCCGGCATTTCTAAAAAAGACTGATGAGATTCACAAATCACCAGAAGTTCGTCGCCGTCATGGCGGTGATCATGTTTGTGCTTGTTGGCGGGGCTGTGTTCACAGTGGCCCGCTTGTTGGAGTGGATATGACGAGACAGCTCGTGAGCAACTTTCCAGTCGGGGAGATTCAGAAAGGTTTCGTGAAGTTTTTCAATACCGAGAAGGGTTTTGGCTTCATCGGATCGCATAGCGGCGGGCCGGATATCTTCGTGCACATGTCAGCCCTGGAAGGCTCCGAGGTCACCAAGCTGAACAAGCAGGATTTCGTTGAGTTTGAGCTGGGAAAATCAGCGGAAAGCGAGCGAATCTTTGCAACGAGGGTCAGATTGCTGCGAAAGGCGGAGCAATCTTCGGGCGGCCACTCTGGCGGACGGCCGCTTCGAGGCGGAAGCAAGCTGGAAAAGGCTGGTCAAGGCTCTGGTGTGGTGAAGTGGTTCGACCTCGGCAAGGGCTACGGCTTCATCACACCGCAAGGCGGCGACAAGGACGTATTCGTCCACGCGAGGGTGCTGAAACGTGCTGGTCTGACGGACCTCACGAGCGGCCAAGCCGTTTCTTTCGAGCTTGAGATCGACCGAAGCCGTAACCGCCTTTCCGTTTCAAAGATCGTCAGGGTCAGCAGTCCAGGAGCTTCGAACCGGCCGGCTGGTACATAAATGTCGGAGGTGGGAGTTCCCTGAAAATGAAAAAGGCCCGACGACGGATCGCCGGGCCTTGAAGCTGAAGATGAAGACGGCGGGGCGGCTTCGACCGCCCCGCTGGGGTGTGGGGTCATTCCGCGGCGATCATCGATGGCGCCGCGGCTTCCGGGTCTTCGGCGGTTTCCTCGTCCTCGTCCTCACCGGCAAGGAAGGCCGGGAGCGCCGTATCGGCCTCGCCTTCCGAGGCATCGGACGTGGTCGGCTCGTCATGGTCGATGAGGCGCAGCGGCTCCGGTAGCCAGCCACTGTCGGCCAGCAGGCGTTCGGCCTCCTTGGCCATGTCGCCCTTCTTCAGGTGGTCGATGAGCTGGGCCGCGCGTTCGCCCGCGCCTTCGCGGACGGCCGCGAGAATGCGGGGCTTGGTGACGCGGCCGAGATAGTTCTCGACCGTGGGTCGGAAGCCGACGTCCACCATGTCGAGGCCGGTGGCGCGGGCCAGTCGATCGGCCTCTGCCATACGCCGGTCGAGGCCCGACTGCGACACGCCGCTGCCGCTGTAGGGATTGGGCCGCTCATAGAGGGCGTTGATCCCATAGCTGACGCAATGGGCGAGCAGCGCCATGCGGCTGGCGTCGTCGAGCACGGCGAGCCAGTCCCACAGCGCATCCTCATCGGCTGGCAGATCAGCCTTCCAGTCTTCATGCCGCTGGATGACGGACTTGCCATAGGCCGTCTCGGCGAGATCCTTGCCCTGTTCGCGGAAGAAGACGTGATTGACGGACGCCTGCAGGCTGGCGCCGGAGGTGGCCGTCCGCTGGAAGGTGTCGCGCACGAGCTTGTGCAGCAAGGCGGTAAACGCGACCTGGGGATTAGCGCCCACGGCATCGCGGAGCGCCAGGGTGCGGTGCGCAGTCAGCTCGGTAACGAGCCGTTCGGGCAGCGGCTTGATAACGTCTTCCTCGTCGTCATCCTCCGGTTCGGCCGGCTGGCCGCCGATGGTGATGACGGCGCGCTGGACGGTGCCGGATGCCGCGACTTCGGTACCGGTGGCTTCGGCCTCGCCGTCGGGGTCGTCGACGCCGACCGGCGTCTCGTCCTCCGGGCGCACATAGCCGCGATCGACGACGGGCTCGCCATTGCGGTCGACGCTGATGAAGACGCCGCCACGCGCGATGTCGGCCGGATCGTAGATGACCGGGCGCTTCTCGAAGGCTTCGAGCGCCGTCTCGATCTCGCCGAGACGCTGGTCGATCTCGTCCGGCAGCTCATCGGCTTCCGAGTATTCAGCCTCGATCCGTTCGTATTCCTCACGCAGGGCTTCCCGGGCCGCGCGCTCGTCATCGTTCAGATCGACGAGGGTGAAGTCGAGCGCCCGCAGCCCCTGATCGTAGCCATAGGGCAGATCGGTATCGACGGCGATCCACTTCCAGCCCTCGGCGGCGATTTCCTCGGCGAGGGTCTTGAGCTTCTCCGCGACCAGGCGGTCGAGAAGCGCGGGGTCCTGAAGCCAGCCGCCTCCATCGGTCTGGAAGAGATCGCGCAGCACGCTGCCGCCCGCCTGCTCATAGGTTTCGATGCCGATGAACAGGGCGCGCTTGTCGGTGGCCGGCACCGTGGTTTCAGTGAGCAACTGGCGGATATACCAGGGCTGGCGATTGTGGGAGGTCTGGACGGTCTCCCAGACCTGCTCCTGGCGGGCATGGTCGGGATTGACGGTGAAGGCCATCAGCTCTTCGAGCTTCATGCCGTCCTCGGCATAGATGTCGAGCAGCGTGGGCGAGACAGAGGCCAGACGCAGGCGCTGCTTCACCACCTGCGCGGTCGTGAAGAAGGCCGCAGCGATCTCCTCCTCGCTCATGCCCTTGCGGCGCATGTCGTAGAAGGCCCGGAACTGATCGAGAGGATGCAGCGGCACGCGCTGGGTGTTTTCGGCGAGGCTGTCGTCCTCGGCGAGAATCGACGTGGAGGGATCACGCACGACGCAGGGCACAGTCGCGGTCCTGGCGAGACGCTTCTGCTTCACGAGGATGGCGAGCGCCTGATAGCGGCGACCGCCGGCGGGAACTTCATACATGTCGGTCTCATCGCCCCTGGCGTCGAGGACCGGGCGGACATTGAGGCTCTGAAGGAGCGTGCCTCGGCGGGCGATGTCCTCGGCCAGTTCCTCGACTGAGACGCCTGCCTTGACGCGCCGGACGTTGGATTGGCTGAGAACGAGCTTGTTGAAGGGGATGTCGCGGGAAGGCGACAGGATGATTTTCTGGGCGGCAGTAGCCATCGTGGTAGTCTCCGCGACGGGCGCCGAGAGCCTCTCTCTCGACCCGAACCCGTCACGAAAATCCCCACCTCCCTCTCACTCTGCTGGTCGGACCCTGTCGTCTGGCCAGGGGCGAGAAAGGAACGGCGATGTTCAGGACTGTCTTCCTGTGCCATAGGGATTGCATCGCCTGCGGCTTGAACACCGCATCGATCGCATCAAGCGTTTGAACACTGGGTCACCGACTATGTCGGGCGGCCCACGGAATAGAATACCCATCGGCGTCGGGCTTGCCCGGCGTGGGAAATACGTGGGGCGCGGTTCCCAGTGTTCACGCGTGTTCAACCGTCCCGGCGCCAGTCGGGGCGGCGGGGAATTGTCTATGGACGCTATGATTTCTGGCTTGAGAAATCCGCCCTGGGCGGACTTGGCGCGCGTTCTGCGCCGATGGCTGGGCGCGTCGCCAAACCGCCATGTCCGCTTTTCCGAGGCGGACCGGGCCGTCATCACCGCGCAGGGCAAGGCACTGATGCTGTTGGCGACAATGCTTCACGCACGGGGCGTGATGGATATGGAGGAGTTCGCCGGCACGCTCGGCGTGTTCAGCGTGGTTGTCGCTGAGGACAACGCGGCCGAAGGCGATATTCTCGCTGTCTGGGCAGGGTTGATGAAGGACGGCCGGTAGGCTGAGCGTCGTAGCGCAAGGCTGCAAGCTGACGAGCCGGAAACGCGGAAAACCGCAGAACCGGAAAGCCGGAACGCCGGAGAAGCGGCTGTGCGCATCAGCGGCTTTCAGGGAATCAGACCCCGCACATGCCCTCGCACTCGTTCGGCCAGAGATCGAGCTGGCCGCGGTCGGCGGCCGTCGATAGGTCGGCATGGTCGAGCGGCACGGCGGAGCGGTGCAGATAGACTTCGGCGCGGATGCCGCGGAAACCGGTGCGGATGGCGGCGTCGACCGACACGGCGTCCGCCCAGGCTTCGGGATCATGATCGCGCATCTGTCGCCAGTGATCGTCGGAATGAAACGGACACCCGATGCAGGCGCTCTTGGGCGGCGGAGGATAATCATGCCGTTCCAGCCAGCGCAGGCAGTCCTGTCGGGTCAGGCCCCGCTCGATCAGGGGCCAGCGGTTGACCTGCCAGCTCTCGAAAGAGGGTTTCATGCGAAGCGCCTCGTCGAGTGAAATCCCGATCCATTGCTCGGCGACCGGCGACGTGGGCGAGCGCCGCCCTGCGATGCCGAGCAGCTCGCGCACTTTCCGCCTGATCGGCACGGTCTTGTAGTCTCCGGTGCATTGGCGGCGGATCATGCCGATGCTGGCCCGCTCGGTCGCCACGATGCGGGAGCCGACGACGACGAGATCGCCGTTTTCATCCTCGTCATAGACGGGAAGCTCGCTCCCGGCAGGCGTCACGGTGCGGGTGAAGGCTGGAATGGATGCCCAGCGCTCGCCCTGTGCGCCGGCGATGAGGTCGGCGCGCAGATCCCCGGCCGAGACGATATGGACGGGAAACGGCAGGACATTGGGCGATCGCAGCCAGGCGAGATGGTCATAGACGGCCTGCGGCTCCCACCTGGTGTCGGCGAAGATGGCGCAATCGGGCATGGGGCCGACTTCGCCATGCGCCGCCATCAGCGCCAGCGTGGTGGACTGGACGCCGGCGCCGAGGCTGAGGACGCGCAGGCGGATGTCGGCCGACTGCGCGGGGTCGGGGACGAAACCTGGAAAGGCGAGCGCGTTCATCACGCCGCCTCCCGCTCGTCGTCGTTCTGGTCGATGCTGCCGGCATCCGGCAGGAAGCTGAGAAGCCAGTCGGCCGCCTTGCTGGCCTGCGAGGCGGCTCGGACAATGGCGCGGTTGTCCTCGCGCAGGACGTCGAGCCAGGAGCCGATATAGTCGGCATGGCGCACGGTCGGGACGATCCCGAGCGCGGCGCAGCTATAGGCCGAGATCAATTCGGCGGTGATCTCCTCGACCGAATAGAGCTTCGAGCCGAAGGAGCCTGAGAGGTTCCGGTTGAGCCGGTGCTCTGCGCCGCTCGCGTGACCGAGTTCATGCAAGGCCGTCCGGTGCCAGTTGATCGGCTCGAAATAGGCGGCCGGCGGAGGGACTTGCACGTAGTCGTGCGACGGAACGTAGAACGCCCGGTTGCCGCCAATGCGGAAATCGATGCCGGTCGCTTTGATGAGCGCCTCCACCTGGGGCTCGATCATGCCGGGCGGCGGCGGCGGCGCGGTCGCCTCGATGTCTTCGGGCAGGTCGTCGCATTGCGCCGTGTTGAACACCGTGAAGCGCTTCAGGAACGGGATCGCCTGCGCTTCCTCGCCAGCCTCGAAGGCGCGGCGCTTCTCGTCCTCCGGCGTGAAGCGGTCGGCATAGACGACGGTGGTGCCGCGCTCGCCCTTGCGGACATGGCCGCCGAGCGACAGTGCCTGGCGGAAGGTGAGCCAGCCCTGGCCGGGAAAGCCGTGCTCGATGACGGCTCCCCAGAGGATCAGGACATTGATGCCGCTGTAGCTTCGCGAAGTTGCGGCGTTGCGCGGCAGGCCAAGCGGCGCCTTGGCCGCCGACGTGCCCCAGGGCTGGACCCACGGCACGCGGCCGGCTTCCAGCTCGGCGATGATCTTGTCGGTGATTTCGTCATAGAGGTTCGCCCGGTCGGCTCCGGTACGAACGCGGCGATCGTTTCTGGACATCGCGGCTCTCCGCGACGGGCGCCGGAAGCCTCTCCTCCAGCTCTCTACCCGTCACGGCAAAACCGGTCCGCACTCTCACTCTAATAGTTCAGGCACTGCATCGTGTGGTCGGGCAGCGCCATGATCGGCGCGGTGCGATCAAGTGAAACGGCGCGTGATCAAACAGTGCGCTCGGACCGCCAGTGGCCATCTTGGCCCTTGGCGAGCCGCCAGTTCCGCGCGGTTACGAGCGTGCCGCGGGCGGTGCGATAGTCGGGAACGGTGAGACGGATGGAATCGCCTTCGGCGCGCCATTCCGCGATGACGGTGACGCCATCGCCGAACTCGACTAGGCAGTCGGGCGCGGCCTTCCCATCATCGTCGACGGTGACGCGGCCTTTCCGAAAGGCATGGCTGTGAGGAAACAGGAAACGCATTCGGGCGCTTTCTCCTTCTCGGCGTCTTACGCCTTGAAGATCGCGCTGGACGATCGCCTGACAAGGGGGCGTTGCGGGGCAGGCTGTGCAGAAACTCAGCGAGGACGCAATGCGGCAGCGATGACTAGAACCGAATAGAGCGGGGTTCTCAGCCACGCGACATCAGCGCTCCGGTTCCGAAGGCGTTCGAAGCGCGGATAATGTTGAATGCCAGGACCGACAGGGCCGCTTCGGCTTTCACCCGTCGCAAACCGCGGGTCAGGAAGCGGCCTCCGCCAGACATTCGCTTGATGGTGCCGAAGGGATGCTCGACCGTGCAGCGCCGGATCGTCATAAGATCAGGGTTCTCGTGAACCCGACGTTCCATCCGATCGAGCGCGCCCTGATCCACGAGCCTGTGAATGGTGCGCTGATATCCCGGCGTACACTGCTGTTTGATCTGGCAAGTCTGGCAGGCGGGCGTTCTGTAGCGGATCGCCCGATTTCGGGTATGCTTGCCCTTGGGATACATGGTTTCACCAGCAGGGCAGCGGATCGTGTCGGTCTGCTCGTCATGGACGAATTGCACGGGGCGGAAGTATTGCGCGCTCATGGCTCCGCGCTTGATCGGTGCTGCCACGCGGACACCGTCCTGTTCGCAACGCGCGACTTCCTGCGCGTTCGAGTAGCCTCCGTCCGCCAGCACTTCGAGCTGGTCGACGTCGAGCACTTCTTTTGCCGCTATCGCCATTGGATGCAGCAACTGGCTGTCGTTGGCTTCGTTGGCGACATCGTTGTGAATGATCAGGCCGCTTTCAATATCGACGACACTCTGGAGATTATAGGCTGGGAACTTCGGCGCCCGGCCATATCCCATTGGTCGTGCATCCGGTTCTCCGAAGACCACGACGTTGGTATCATGCTCACCAAGTTCGGCTTGTCGCTTTTCCAAGCGCTGCTTACGGCGTTCGAGTGACGCGATTGCGCTGGCAAACGCCGCGCGATTGACCGTCTGATCGCGCGCGCCCGCCGAGTGTTGATCTGCTATGTTGAGGCGGTCGAGATAGTAGGCGATTTCTGTTGCGGTATGAGCGATGTCGCGTGCCAGACGATCCGCTCCTGCAATATTCTTCGCACTGGCAACCGCCCGCATCTTTGTTCCGTCCAGCGCCACCTTGCCAGGAGTGACCAAGCCGTTCTCGCGACAGAAGCTGATGAATGCGGCCCCCGTGCGGATGATCGCTTCGGGATTGTCATGCCGGAACGCTGCAATGGTCCGATAATCCGGGGTCATTCGCCGCATCAGCCAGATGGCCTCCAGGTCGCGTTGGCAGGCGCGCTCCAATTGTCGCGATGAACGCAACTGGTTCAGGTAGCCCCAGATGTAGAGCCGCAGCATGTCGCCGGGGTGATAGCCTGGTCTTCCCGTTGCGGCGGAGACAGTGCGCTCAAATCCAAGCGCCGTGAGATCGAGCGTTTCGACGAAGGCATCAACGACGCGGACGAGAGATTCCTGCGACACGTAATCTTCAACATAGGCGGGCAGCAGTAACGGCTGGCTGCGATCATATCCCTCAATAAAACGTCCCATTTTGCCCCCGTCCAGCAAGTAATGGAGTATAGCATTGGCGGGCGAATAACCCCAGTAAATGCTTGGCAATACGGGCGATTTCTACTGTGGCAAGCTTCAGAACATATTGCTCGCACCAGTCTGGTGATAGACAAGGAGGCTTCGGGGAACGCCCACGCTGTCGCACGCTCGGGGTGCGGACTATGATGAGGTTCAGGCAAGGTGGAATTGGATGCGCTCTGGCTCGCGGTAGCCATCTTCCTCATCGCGCTGATCTATGCGTCGGTCGGTCAGGCCGGGGCATCCGGCTACATCGCGATCATGGCGCTGCTCGGCTTTGCGCCGCTGGCGATGAAGACGACTGCGCTCGCCCTCAATCTTCTAGTGGCGGCAATTGGGACAGCCATGTTCCTGAAGGCTGGAAGGCTGTCATGGCGAAGCGTGTGGCCTTTTGCGATCCTTGGCTTCCCATTCTCTCTGCTCGGCGGCGCTGTCCAGCTACCAGCGGATATCTATTACCCGGTCGTTGGGGTGGTTCTCGTCCTGTCGGCCGCTCAGATGGCGAGGACGGCCCTTCGTAGATCTGGAGTATCTGCGGACCTGCCAACCGATCCGCCGTTCATACCGGCGCTGGCCACGGGTGCGATCATCGGCTTCATATCCGGCACGACAGGGACCGGAGGGGGTGTATTTCTTGCGCCGGTGATCCTCGCGATGAACTGGGGAACAGCACGCCAGACTGCCGCGACAACCGCCGTCTATAACCTGATGAACTCGGCGGCCGCGCTGCTCGGAGCCTATGCCTGGTGGGATCAGATTCCGAGTGCGCTACCGGCCTGGCTGATCGCCGTCGCTGTTGGCGGCTCGCTCGGGGCCTTCATCGGCAGCCGTTACCTGCCCGAACTATGGCTGCGCATTATTCTGGCTGTAATCCTTTTTGCCTCAGGGGTAAGGCTGTTGTTCGGGTGACAGCCAGCTTGCCTGTCGCAGCCGAGCTTCAGTGACCCCCCGCCGTCACGCGATTATCACGTTTACCCGACGAGGCGGAAACTACGGACCATTGCCACCTAGACTCCCGCCCATATGTCGATTAGTCTCGACATATGGAATCAGATGACGCCATCCTCGCTTTCGCCGCGCTCGCGCAACCGACCCGCCTCGACGTGTTCCGTCTCCTGATGGAGCATGAGCCGGATGGGTTGCCCGCAGGCGAGGTCGCCCGCAAATTAGATGTCCCCCACAATACCATGTCCACACATCTGGCGACGCTGACGCGCGCCGGCCTGATCGAGGCGGAGCGGCACAGTCGGTCTATCATCTATCGGGCAAGGCTCGACGCCGTGCGGGCGCTCGCCAGCTTTCTCGTCAAGGATTGCTGCGGCGGTCGACCCGAGATCTGCGCGCCGCTGATCGCCGACTTTTCCCCTTGCTGCCCGCCGCAAACCCTCGCCACCAAAGAGGCCGCCCATGACTGACCGCATCTACAATGTTCTGTTCCTATGCATCGGCAACTCGGCGCGCTCGATCCTCGCGGAGAGCATCCTAAACAAGGATGGCGAAGGTCGTTTTCGCGCCTTCTCTGCTGGGTCGCAGCCCAAGGGGACGGTCAATCCCTTCGCGCTGAAAGTCCTGAAGAGCTTCGACTATCCCTTTGAAGGTTTCCGCTCGAAGAGCTGGGAAGAGTTCGCCGACCCCGACGCGCCTGTCATGGATTTCGTCTTTACCGTCTGCGACAACGCCACTGGCGAAGCCTGCCCGGTCTGGCCCGGCCAGCCCATGACCGCCCATTGGGGTATCGAAGATCCGGCGGCCGTCGATGGACCGGATATCCAGAAGGAAGCCGCCTTCGTTGCGGCCTTCCGCTACATGAAGAACCGCATCTCGGCCTTCACGGCCCTGCCGATGGCCAGTCTCGACAAGGCGTCACTGCGCACGAAGCTGACCGAGATCGGCCAATCCAATGGCGCTTCGTCTCCTCGCAACAGTGCAGCGTGAGGCAGGCCATGGACGTCATCATCTATCACAATCCCGATTGCGGCACCTCGCGCAATACGCTGGCGATGATCCGCAATGCAGGCGTCGAGCCACATGTCATCGAGTATCTCAAGACACCGCCGTCTCGGGACATGCTGACCCAGCTCATCGCGCGCATGAGTATCCCCGTCCGCGCCCTGCTGCGCGAGAAGGGCACGCCCTATGCAGAGCTTGGTCTGGGCACCACGGCACTGAGCGACGAGGAGTTGCTTGATGCGATGATGGCCCATCCCATCCTGATCAACCGGCCCATCGTCGTCAGCCCGAAGGGCGTTCGGCTTTGCCGACCGTCCGAGGATGTGCTCGACCTCCTGCCGCCGCAGCACGGCGCGTTCGTCAAGGAAGACGGCGAGCGCGTGATCGATGAACACGGCCGGCGCGTCGCAACGGCCTGAGGGGATCCTATGTCTACCTTCGAACGCTACCTGACCCTCTGGGTCGCCCTGTGCATTGTCGTCGGTATCGCACTCGGCCATTTTCTGCCCGGTGTGTTCCACGCCATCGGTGCGGCAGAGATCGCCAGCGTCAACCTGCCGGTTGCCGTGCTGATCTGGCTGATGGTCATCCCCATGCTGCTCAAGATCGACTTCGCAGCATTGGGCGAGGTCGGGCACCACTGGCGCGGTATCGGCGTGACGCTGTTCATCAACTGGGCCGTAAAGCCCTTCTCGATGGCGCTGCTGGGCTGGTTGTTCATCGGCTGGCTGTTCCGGCCATATCTGCCGGCGGACCAGAGCGACAGCTATATTGCCGGCCTCATCATTCTTACCGCAGCACCTTGCACGGCCATGGTGTTCGTCTGGTCGAACCTGACCAAGGGCGAGCCGCATTTCACATTGAGCCAGGTCGCGCTTAATGACGCCATCATGGTCGTCGCCTTCGCGCCGATCGTCGGCCTGTTGCTGGGCCTGTCGGCCATCACCGTGCCATGGGGCACGCTGGTCCTGTCGGTGGTGCTCTACATCGTCATTCCCGTCATCATCGCGCAGATCATCCGTCGCCGGATGCTAGCAAGCGGTGGGCAGGCAGCGCTTGATCGCCTACTTGCAAAGCTCGGCCCTGCCTCTCTCGTTGCGCTGCTGGCGACACTGGTTTTGCTGTTCGGTTTTCAGGGTGAGCAGATCATCGCCCAGCCGATGATCATTGGCCTGCTTGCCGTGCCGATCCTGATTCAGGTCTATTTCAACTCCGGCCTTGCCTATCTGCTGAACAGGCTGGCCGGCGAGCAACACTGCGTGGCTGGACCCTCAGCGTTGATCGGCGCATCGAACTTCTTCGAACTGGCGGTCGCCGCCGCCATCAGCCTGTTCGGCTTTCATTCGGGTGCGGCGCTCGCCACGGTTGTCGGCGTGCTGGTCGAGGTGCCGGTGATGCTCTCGGTCGTCTGGATCGTGAACCGCTCCAAAGGCTGGTATGAACGCGGCGGCAAAGTCTCCAGACTGGCGGAGGCGCATCGCTGATGCCGGACGAGCTTCCCAATCTTGATGCAGGTTGCGCTGATATTCCCGGCATTGACCGTCTGCGCGCAGCAACGCCCTCGACCCATCCACCACGTGTCCTGCTGCTTTACGGCACGCTCCGGGAGCGATCCTACAGCCGCTTCCTGACATTCGAAGCCGAGCAGTCTGCTCAAGCATTTCGGGGCGGAACACGCATTTTCGATCCGCACGGCCTTCCGCTGCCCGATGGGGCTGACATCAAACATCCCAAGGTTCAGGAACTGCGTGAACTCTCGCTCTGGTCGGAAGGTCAGGTCTGGACCAGCCCCGAACGGCATGGCGCGGTGAGCGCGGTCATGAAGGCGCAGATCGACTGGATTCCCCTCTCGGTCGGCGCGGTAAGGCCGACGCAGGGCCGGACACTCGCCGTCATGCAGGTCTCCGGCGGCTCGCAGAGCTTCAATGCCGTCAACCAGATGCGTGTGCTCGGCCGCTGGATGCGGATGGTCACGATCCCCAATCAGTCCTCCGTGGCCAAAGCCTTTCAGGAGTTCGATGAAGCTGGCCGGATGAGACCATCGTCATATTATGATCGAGTGGTCGATGTGATGGAGGAACTGGTGAAGTTCACGTTGCTGACACGCAACGTCTCTACCTACCTCACCGACCGCTATTCCGAACGCAAGGAGAGCGGCGAGGCCCTTATGCAGCGGGTCAATCTGACGGCTGCAACCTGAGAATCAATTCCGCGCCGATCACACGTCATCGCTCGCAAGAATGCCCAAACCAACAAGGTCTCATGAATGGATGATAGCCCGCAACAGTCGCAAGGAAGCGTCTCCGAAGTATTCAGCGCGTTCCTGAAGCTGGGACTCACCTCATTCGGTGGACCGATCGCGCATCTGGGCTATTTCCGGGACGAGCTGGTGACGCGGCGAAAATGGCTGAGCGAAAGCGCCTATGCCGATCTGGTGGCGCTATGCCAGTTCCTGCCCGGTCCGGCCTCAAGCCAGGTTGGCTTTGCGCTTGGTTTGACGCGAGCGGGATGGCTCGGCGCGCTTGCCGCTTTCCTCGCCTTCACGCTGCCATCGGCTCTGGTCCTTCTCGCGCTCGCCATGACGGCTACGCGGCTGGAAAGCCCGCTTGCGCTCGGTGTCCTGCATGGTCTGAAGATCGTGGCCGTCGCCATTGTGGCGCAAGCTGTGTGGGGCATGGCGAAAAACCTCTGCCCCGATAAGGAGCGCGCTACGATCGCGGTCGTCGCCGTGCTTCTGCTTGCCTGGGCGCCGGGCGCCATTGGAATGATGGCCGCCATACTACTTGGCGCAATCGCCGGGCTGGTTCTCAGCAAGGGACAGGTCGCGGTCGGCGACCATCTGCCGGTCCCGGTTTCACGGACAGCCGGACTGACGGCCTTTGCGCTGTTCGCTGCCTTGCTGATCGGTCTCCCGCTCCTCGCCGGACAGGCGCAGGGATGGGCGCTGGCCGATAGCTTCTACCGCGCCGGCTCGTTGGTTTTCGGCGGCGGGCATGTGGTGCTGCCGCTTTTGCAGGCCGAAACCGTCACGCCGGGATGGGTGTCGGATGACGCCTTTCTCGCGGGCTATGGCGCGGCGCAGGCAGTGCCGGGGCCACTGTTCACCTTCGCGGCCTGGCTCGGGGCGGTCATGGGACCGCAGCCGAACGGCGTAGCCGGTGCCGCAATCGCTCTTGCCGCACTTTTCCTGCCGGGCTTCCTGATCCTGATCGGGGCGCTGCCCTTCTGGGATCAGTTGCGCCGCACGACATGGGCGCAGTCGGCCATGCAGGGCGCCAATGCTGCGGTCGTCGGCATTCTCGGAGCGGCCCTCTATACGCCGGTCTTCACCAGCGCGATCGGCAGCATGCCGGACTTCGCACTGGCCTTGATTTGTTTCGTGGCGCTGATCGCCTGGAAAGCTCCGCCATGGGTTGTCGTATTGTTGGCGGCCGTGGGCGGAGTTGCCCTTGGCTTGGTGACGTAAGGCGGTTTCGAAAAACTATCGGGCTCACTCTGTCAAACCCGAGTTAGCACGAAGCTGAATCGAGTCGCGCCGCGCCACCGCTAGCGGGCGAGATCCAAGCCCAGCGACATCAGAGCGAGTTTCTGCACAGCCTGGGGGTCTCCCCGCAGAAGGGGGTGTGCCGGCGACCTCGGCGCCGGCCAGGGGGAAGGCTTTCCCCCTTCACCTGAATCTGCTCACCTGGTCCCGGCCTGCTTCCGACGACGGGCCACGGTACGAACGCCAGCACTATCGCCCATGGTCATGTCACCCAGGCTATGGAGATGAAGCGCCGGATGCGATGGCAGCTTTACCGTGAGTTCGAGCTTGCCGCCGATGGCTTCGACATAGCTGCGCAGCGTCGAGAGATACATATCCGCCTGCTTCTCGATCTTGGACACGGACGGCTGCTTGATGTTGAGAGCCGATGCGATGTCCTCCTGTGCCTTGCCGGCGATTTGGCGCAGCTCGCGCAGACCCTCGACCTCCTGCCGCTGTTGATGATAGCGCTCCTCGACGGCCGCCTGTTCGTCCGCGGGAAGCGCGGCAATGATTTCATTCAGGCTTCGTGCCATCTCAACGTTCCTTCTTTGCGGATTTCAGGCTTTCCACATGCTCGGAAAACCGGAGATCCGCTTTTGCTATGAGCTGCCGGTAGAACCGCTTCTGGCTCCCACCGGACTTATCGCCCGCCACGAGCATGATCGCCCGCCGTTCCGGGTCGAAAGCGAAGGCCGCGCGCCATTCGCCATCGGCCGCTTCAAACCGCAACTCCTTCATATTGGCGTGTTTCGAGCCTTTGAGAGTGTCGGCGTGCGGCCGACCAAGCTGGGGTCCGTAGTCCTGAAGCAGCCTCGCGGCTGCGATCAGGGCGACACGGACATCGCGCTCAAAGGCCAAAACCTCCGCCTCGAAGGCAGCGTGGAATTGAACCTCCCACATTATATAGCCTCCGAGCTATGCGGGTCAATTGGTCGGAGGGACGGTGCTTTTGAAGCGGCTGCCGCCGAGCGTCGGCAACTCGCGGCCCAGGTATCGAGATCTTCGACGGCGTAGCGGACCCACTTGCCGAACTTGTGATAGGCGGGGCCGCCGCCGAGCGAGCGGTAGCATTCGAGCGTGTGGGCCGACAGCGCGAGGTATCGCGCTGCGGCTTCGGTATCGACGAAACGGATGGGGCCGGCATCGTCGACGAATTGGGCACGACGCAGAATTTCGGGCGTCGGCCAGCGGCGTTGAGTTTTGGCTTCCTCATGCATGATCGGCCACCTCCGGCTCGGAGCGCTTGCTGCCGGGCGGCAGGGTCCGGTTCTCACCGCTGCGGTGGCGGAACGGCCGGTAATTTCCAACACGCGTGCGCGAGGCGTATTTGCCGTCCTCGAACCCGAGCGGCTTGCCGTCTGAGCCCAGGATCGCGGGCGCCGACCCGACGACCGGCGCGATAGACGGCGGCTCGATGACGGGCGGAGACGGTGGCGCGGGCGGCTGATGCTCGATGCCGATGACGTTCAGTCGGCGCCGCGTCACGGCTTCCGCCGCCGCCCGGACAGGCTCGTCCTCGGTGTGGACGTAGCGCATGAACATCGTCACCGTCTTGTGGGCAGTGAGCGCCATGCCGACCTTCACCGGCACGCCGGAATTGGCGATGTCGGTGGCGGAGCGATGGCGGATGCCGTGGGTGCCGACGTGAGGAAGCCCGGCCCGCTCCAGAATGCGCTTCCAGCCCTGATAGTAGGTATAGGCCGACATCGGCTTTTCCGGGTCGAAGATCGAAGGGCAGACATAAGGTGAATCCACCACCAGGGGCGCGTTCTCGAACAAGCGAAGAGCCTCAGCGCTCATCGGTTTCGACATCCCTCCGGTCTTGCTGTCCGGCCAGACGACGCGGCGGTTGTCGAAATCGACCCAGGCCCATTCGAGTTCGGTGATCTCCGACATGCGGGCGGCAAACTCGAACTGGAGCCGAATGGCCAGAATGATGAACGGGTGTTCCAACCCTTCCGCCTCGGCGCGATCGAGATATTCGAAAAGTTTGCGCATTTCCCCATCGGTGATGAGGCGGGTCTTGCCGCGTTCGGGATATTTCGGGACATGGCGGCAGGGATTGGAGCCATCAGGCCGCAATCCCCAGACTTCGGCCACATTGAACATTTTCCGGCACATCGCCAGAACGCGGTTTGCGCTGGTGGGCGACTTCGCCATCTTCTTCATGAGATCGGCAATGTCGGCGCGCGTAACGTCCGGCACCTTCAAGTGGCCGAGCTTGGGAATGAGGTGGCGTTTGCCCCGTTCCCGATTGGACTGGACGGTAGAGGGCTTATTGCGGCCCTCCGAATAATCGGTGATGAAACGATCGAAGAGTTCTTTGACCGTTGGGGCCTGACGGATCGCCGTCCGCTCGGCGCTGGGATCGCCGCCGCGCCGAACCTCGGCGAGCCAGTCCTGTGCGATCCCACGCGCCTGCTCGACGGTGATCTCGCCGTAGCGTCCAATGGCGGGCTTTCGGCGCTGACCGCTGTTCGTGACATAGGCGATCATGAAAGTTTTTCGACCAGCAGGCGTGACCTTCACGAGAAAGCCCGGTATCGTCGTATCGCGGAGTTCGTAGTCGCGTTCCTGCGGGCTTGCGGCGTCAACAGCCGTCTTGGTGAGCTTGATTTTGGCCATTCCTAACCTCCTTTGAGGCCGGATTTCAGGTGCAAAATAGGAGCACCTAGAAATCCAGCCGTGGCGTGTGCCCGGTTAGGTATGGATGTATTGATAGCCGAAAAAAGCTAGTGCCTACAGTCGGTTATCGGGAAATCGGATACCCCCGGATAAACAAAGGATAGGCCATCTGGGCTCGCTTAAAATCCCTCGGCCTTGGCTGTGCGGGTTCGATCCCCGCCGCCCGCACCAGATATTTTCAAGCAACCGGCTGCTTTCCCGCGATGTCTTGTCGCCCTGCCGTCACGACCATTGCCAATCCGCGTGAATCGTCGCGATATGGCGTATCATTGGAAAGGACGGCATGTGAAATGCTCATACGGGAAGGCGACACCAGAACGGCGTCCATCGATATCCTGCTGGCGGCGACGCTGACCCTGGTGGCCGGCGGCGTGAACAGCGCCGGCTTCCTGGCCTACGGCTATTTTTCGGCGAACATGACCGGCAATGTCTCGATGGTGTCGGACATGCTCGCGGCCTGGCAGGTCGACGCGGCCCTTGCCTTCCTCGTTATCATCGCGATGTTCATCCTCGGTGCCTTCATCGCCTCCCTCTTCATCCAGGCGGGCAAGCGCCGGCAGCTTCGCAACGTCTATGCGCTGACCCTTGCGGCGGAGGCGGCCCTGCTGCTGCTGATCGGCGTTGCACTCGGCACGAGCCTGTTTTCCTCCCGCGGCATCCTCGTCGTCGGTCTCCTCAGCATGACGATGGGGCTTCAGAACGCGGCGTCGACGCGCATTTCCGGCAGCCGCGTGCGCACGACGCATGTGTCGGGCATCGCGACCGACATCGGCATCGGGCTTGCCATCCTGGCCGGTGCCGATCCCGGTGCCGGCCGCCCCGAGATCGTCCAGCGGCTGTGGCTGCACCTCGTCACGATCGTTTGCTTTGCGCTCGGCGGGGTTCTCGGCGTCGTCGGCTTCCAGGCGCTCGGCGGCGGGGCGTTCTGCCTGATGGCGCTTTTTCTGTTCGCGCTCAGCGCGCGCTACATGACCTGACGGGCTCAGCCGCCGATGGCGGCGGCCGCGTAGTAGAAGAGGGCGGAGATCACCGCCGCCGACGGCAGCGTGACGACCCAGGCGACGACGATGTTGCCGGCAATCCCCCAGCGCACGGCGGACACGCGCCGCGCCGCGCCGACGCCGATGATGGCGCCGGTGATCGTATGCGTCGTGGAGACGGGAATGCCGAGCCAGGTGGCGCCGAAGAGGGTGAGCGCGCCGCCGGTTTCCGCGCAGAAACCCTGCATGGGATTGAGGCGGGTGATCTTGGAGCCCATCGTGTGGACGATGCGCCAGCCGCCCATCAGCGTGCCGAGCGCCATCGCCGTCTGGCAGGAGATGACGACCCAGAAGGGAACGTGGAATTCTCCGCCGAGATAGCCCTGCGAATAGAGGAGCACGGCGATGATGCCCATGGTCTTCTGCGCATCGTTGCCGCCGTGGCCGAGCGAGTAGAGCGAGGCGGAGGCGAATTGCAGGACGCGGAAGGTGCGGTCGACGGCAAAGGGCGTCTGGCGCACGCAGAACCAGGAGACGATCAGCACGAGCACCAGCGCCAGCAGGAAGCCGAAGGCCGGCGAAAGCACGATGGCGCTCGCCGTCTTGATGAGGCCGCTCCAGACGACCGCGTCGAAGCCGGTCTTGGCAAGGCCCGCCCCGACGAGGCCGCCGATGAGGGCATGCGAGGAGCTCGACGGGATGCCGAAGATCCAGGTGACGACGTTCCAGACGATCGCCCCCATCAGGGCCGCGAAGATGACGAGCGGGCTGACGATGGCCGGATCGATGATGCCGCGCCCCAGCGTTTCGGCGACATGCAGGCCGAAGAACAGGAAGGCGATGAAATTGAAGAAGGCCGCCCAGAACACCGCATATTGCGGGCGCAACACGCGCGTGGAGACGATCGTGGCGATCGAATTGGCCGCATCGTGCAGCCCGTTCAGGAAATCGAACACCAGCGCGACGCCGACGAGGCCGATCAGCAGCGGAAGGGCGAGCGTGGCCTCCATCAGACGTTCTCGATCACGATGCCGCTGATTTCGTCGGCGACGTCCTCGAAGCGGTCGACGACCTTTTCCAACTGTCCGTATATCTCGCTGCCGATGATGTAGGCCATCGGGTCGGATTTGCCGAAATCGCGGAAGAGGTTCTTGAGGCCCTGGTCGTGCAGCTCGTCCGAGCGGCCTTCGACGCGGGTGACTTCCTCGGCGAGGGCGCCGAGACGACCGGCATGGACGCCGATCTTGTCGAGCAGCGGAACGGCCTCGGCGACGAGATGGGCGGCCTTGACGATGGCCTCGCCCATTTCCTGCATGCCGGGCTGGAAGCTCGTCTGCTCGTAGAGGCGGATGGTCTTGACCGTCTTGTGCATCATGTCGATGGCGTCGTCCATCGACTGGATCAGGTCCTTGATGTCGCCGCGGTCGAAGGGGGTGATGAAGCTGCGGCGCACCGCCAGCAGCACCTCGCGGGTGATCTCGTCGGCCTCGTTCTCCAGAGCGACGATGCGGTCGCAATGGGCGGCCATGTCGGGGCCGCCGGCAAGGGCAGACTTCAGCGCCTCGGCGGCGCCGACGACGGTGCGGGAGTGCTGCGCGAAGAGATCGAAGAAACGGTCCTCGCGCGGCATGAGTTTGCGAAACAGCGAAAGCATGGAGGGCCCCTCTGCTGCTGGGGTTGTCATGCGGCTGTCATAGTGGAGCGTCCGTTCGGTGAAAAGCCTTGATTTTCGGCTTGTCACAATTCTCTTGGCGCTCGGTAAACGGGCCGGCGGCCGGTCAGGGCGCGATCTTGAAGGACTGGTCGCTGATGGCGACCGCCCCGCTTGCGTTGTCGCGGAAACGGTAGCGCAGCACATAGTCGCCGGCCGGTGGGTTGGTCAGGTTCAGCGTCAGCTTGGCGAAGACTTCCTGGTTGCGCACGCTGCCCTTGAAGTCGAAGGAGCCGAAGGCCTTCTGCTCGGCGAGCTTGGCGCCCTTGGTGTCCATGAGTTCGAGATCGACGGTGAAATGCGATTCCAGCAGCCCGCCATCGGCCGGCCGCCAGGTGAGGCCCACCGGCTCGACATAGGAGATCAGCGCCTCGCCCGGCTTGAAGGTCGCATCCGGTCGGGCGGCATACATGCCGTAGCCTTGCGGCGGCGCGGAGACGAAGACGGACTTGCCGATGGAGAAGGGCAGCGTCGCGGCGAAGGCGCCGTAGGCGTCGCGGATCGTGTCGTGCGCGCCGACCGTATCGCCGGCCGCCGCCTGTTCCTCCGCCTTCTTCGCCGCATCCGCGAGCGGGCCGGCAAGGGCGAGCGTCGGCATGAGCGCGGCGATAAAGGTCAGGCGCAACAGGGACTTCGGCACCAACATTCGGTCTTCCTCCAGCCGGATGGCCGGCAGGATGCGAAGAAGTGCGCCAACAGTCAAGGACGGCCTGTCAGCCCTTCCAGAAGAGCGGCGTCAGGATGACGAGCACGGTGAGGATTTCGAGACGCCCGAGCAGCATCAGGAAGGAGAGGAGATAGAGCGCCGCGTCGTGGAAGCCGGCGAAGGTGCCGGCCGGGCCGATCGAGTCGGTGACGCCGGGACCGACGTTGGAAAGGGAGGTGGCGGCCGCAGAAAAGGCCGTCAGCACGTCGTAGCCCATCAGGCCGAGCAGGATCGCGCCCATGGCCGAAATGGCGACATAGGTGATGAAGAAGAGGAAGACGCTGCGCTGGAGGTCCGCATCCACCGTCATCGGCCCGTAGCGCACGGCATGGATGCCGTCGGGATAGATGAGGCGGTAGAGGCCGGTGCGGATGAAGTTGAAGAGGATGATGAGGCGATAGGCTTTCAGGCCGCCCGCCGTCGAGCCGGAGCAGCCGCCCATGAAGGTGGCGACGAAGGCGAGCGCCACGATGAAATGGCCCCATTGGGTATAGTCGTCGCTGGCAAAGCCGGTCGTCGAGAGGATGGAGGAGACGGTGAAGAAGGAATGGGCCAGCGCCTGGTGGAAATCGACCCCGTTGTGCAGCCGCATGAACACGCTCGCCGCAACGGAGAAGAGCACGAGATAGCCGAGGAAGACGCGGATCTGCGGGTCGCGCCAGGCATCGAGCCGGCGGCGGACGACGAAGAGGATCAGCACCGAGAAGGGCAGGCTGCTGAGCGTCATGAAGAAGGTGCCCGCCCACAATAGCGGCAGGCTCTTGTAGTAGCCGAACGAGGCGTCGTGCGTGGAAAGTCCGCCGGTCGCCACCGTCGACATGGCATGGTTCAGCGCGTCGAACCGGCTCATGCCGAGCATGGCGTAGACGACGGCGCAGATGAGGGTGATCGCCACGTAGATGGCGAGGAAGGCGCGCGTATAGCTCGCGATGCGGGCAAAGGGCTTGTCGGCGGTGTCGGAGGATTCCAGCTTGAAGAAGGACATGCCGCCGACGCGCAGGTACGGCATGATGAAGAGGCCGAGCGCGAGGATGCCGACGCCGCCGAGCCAGTGCAGCAGCGAGCGCCACATCAGGACGCCGGGCGGCGCGTGGTCGAGGCCGACGATGACGGTGGAGCCCGTGGTGCTGATCGCCGAGACCGATTCGAAGAAGGCCTGCGCGAAGGTGAGCTTCAGCGAGGAAAGCCACAGCGGGATGGCGCCGATGATGCAGCCGGCCAGCCACAGCATGTTGACGACGAGGAAGCCCATGCGCTTGTTGAAGGGCGGCGGGCCGGAGCGGGTGGCGGCGGCGGTGGCGAGCGAAAGCCCGCCCGTCATGAAGGCGGAGAGGAAGAAGACCACCGAATCCGGGTGCCCGTAATAGACGTCGATGAATGCCGGGATGAGCATCGCCACCGACAGGTAGATTCCGGCGATGGCGGCGATGTTGATGGCGGAGCGGAAGATCGTCGCGTTCAAGGAAGGTCGTCCTCAATGGCGGCTGGTGTCCGTCGCAGCGATAGGCAGCCTGTTGTTTTTCGCATCGATTTGCCGAAAATCGCTGCCCACGTCCCGGCTCGATGCTATAGCCTTTGCATCGATCAAACTCAAGGATGGCACGAACGGCATGAAACCGGACGTAGACGCGGCCTGCGAGGCGTTGCGCGGGCTTTTTCCCGAAACACCGCTCCAGCTCAACGAACACCTTTCCGCCCGCTACGGCGCGGACATCTACCTGAAGCGCGAGGACCTTTCGCCGGTGCGCTCCTACAAGATCCGCGGCGCCTTCAACTTCTTCCGCAAGGTGCTGGCGAGGGAAGACGGCCCGCGCAGCTTCGTGTGCGCCTCGGCCGGCAACCACGCGCAGGGCTTTGCCTTCGTCTGCCGTCATTTCGGCGTGCCCGGCGTGGTCTTCATGCCCGTGACGACGCCGCAGCAGAAGATCGACAAGACGCGCATGTTCGGCGGCGAGTTCGTGACGATCCGGCTCGTCGGCGACTTCTTCGACCAGTGCTACAAGGCCGCCCGCGACCATGCGGCGGAGACCGGCGCGCTGATGGTGCCGCCCTTCGATCACGCGGATATCATCGAGGGGCAGGCGACCGTCGCGGCGGAGATCGTCGCGCAGCTTGGCGGCAAGCTGCCGGACCTCGTGGTTCTTCCGGTCGGGGGCGGGGGGCTCGCCTCCGGCGTCACCGGCTATCTCGACGGCACGATCGGCCCGTCGAGCTTCCTCTTCTGCGAACCTGCCGGCGCGCCGAGCCTCAGGCGCAGCCTCGAGAGCGGCGCCGTGGTGACGCTCGACCAGGTCGACAATTTCGTCGACGGCGCGGCGGTCGGTGAGATCGGCGCTCTCAACTTCGCTGCGCTGAGCCGCTTTTCGGCCGACCAGGTGATGCTGCTGTCGGAGAACGCGATCTGCGTGACGATGATCGACATGCTGAATGTCGAGGGCGTGGTGCTGGAGCCGGCCGGTGCGCTGTCGCTGACGGCCCTTGAAGCGCTCGGCCGCGAGGGGCTGGAAGGCAAGACGATCGTTGCCGTCGTCTCCGGCGGCAATTTCGATTTCGAGCGCCTGCCGGACGTCAAGGAGCGCGCCATGCGCCATGCGGGGCTGAAGAAATACTTCATCCTGCGCCTTGCCCAGCGCCCGGGCGCGCTGAAGGACTTCCTCAACATGCTCGGCCCGGACGACGACATCGCCCGCTTCGAATACCTGAAGAAATCCGCCCGCAATTTTGGCTCCATCCTCATCGGCATCGAGACGAAGGCGCCGGAGAATTTCGCGGCGCTGAAGAAGGCCTTCGACGGGGCAGGGATGCGCTACCAGGACATCACGGAGAACGAGATCCTGGCCAACCTCATCATCTGAGGGTGCGGCTGCCCCTCATCCCGCTGCCGCGACCTTCTCCCCGCCTGCGGGGAGAAGGTGCCGGCAGGCGGATGAGGGGCAGTCCGCCTTCTCCCCTTGGAGCCCGGGGCCGCCTGTGCTAGCAATCGCCCATGGCATCGTTCTTTTCAAAACTCTTCGGTCGCGGCGGCGACTCGGCTTCTCCGGCGAAGGCCGCCGAGGAAACCGAGGCTTATAACGACCTTCTCCTCGTCGCCGCACCCATTGCGGAAGGCGGGCAGTACCGGCTGGCCGGGCGTATCGAGAAGCAGGACGGCGAGCGCGTGCTCGTGCGCAGCTTCATCCGCGCCGACCTCTTCTCCTCGCGGGACGATACCGTGAGCGCGACCTTCCGCAAGGCGCGCCAGATCGTCGACCAGACCGGCCCGTCGCTCTTCGGCGACGGTGCGGAGAGCCGTCAGGTCTGACGCGATAGCGGCAAATCTGCCGCTTCGGCACGAAAAGTCGTCCGCGACGGCATGAAGGCGCTGGAGAACCGGCGCGATTACCTATATCGGCAAGATCGATGGGATGCGACTCTCCTGGCGACGGCTGCCGGGCATCGCAAGATTTGCGGACTGCGCATGGGTACTGAAAACCTGATCCTGCTGCTGATCGAGGCGGGGTTCTATTTCGTCTTCATGGTGGGCCTGCTGCACCTGCGCCATCAGCTCGGCATCGGCGTCTTCGTCGCCGCGCTCGGCGTCATGCACTTCCTCGAGACGTATCTCGCCGCCGTCTTCTATATAGAGCTGCCCTTCGGCGTCATTTCGCCGGGCTCTTCCGTGCTCTTCTCCGGCAAGCTGATGATGATCCTCCTCCTCTATGTGAAGGAGGATGCCGCGGTGGTGCGCGCGCCGATCTACGGCCTGCTCGCCGGCAATTTCCTGACGGTCGGCCTCGGCTTCTTCCTGCGCCACCACCAGACGGTGAGCGCGGTGCCGGGCCGCGTCGCCGATCTTGCCTTCATCGACGAGATGGGCTGGCTGATGCTGTGGGGCACGATGCTGCTCTATGTCGATTCTCTTGCCATCATCCTCCTCTACGAAAGGCTCGGGCGGGTCTTCCGCAAGAGTACGGCGATGCGCTTCTTCGTTTCCGGCGTCGCTGTCCTCACCTTCGACCAGATCGGCTTCTTCTCGGCGCTGCATTTCCTCAACGGTGCGCCGGTCGAGGTCTTCTGGGGCGGCTGGATCGCCAAGATGATGGCGGCCTGCGCCTATGCCGTGCTGATCGCCGTCTACCTGCAGTATTCGCGCATCTCGGCCATTCCGGTCTCGCCTCGGCCGATCTCGGATATTTTCGCCGACCTGACCTTCCGCGAGCGCTACGAGGACCTGCTCGACCGCTCCGGCCGCGATGCCCTGACCGGCGTTTACGACCGCAGCCGCCTGGAATTCGAGGCCCCGCGCATGCTCTCCGCCATGCTGGCCGAGGGCAAGCCGCTGTCGCTGATGATCATCGACGCCGACCATTTCAAGGACGTCAACGACCGCTTCGGCCATCTTGCCGGCGATGGCGTGCTGAAGGAGACCGCTGCCTGCCTGCAACGGGCGCTGCGCGGCGGCGAGCGCCTCTTCCGTTTCGGCGGGGAGGAGTTCGTGGTGATCGGCGAGGATATCGTTCCGGATGCCGGGGCCGCGAAGGCGCAGGCGCTGCGGCAGGCCGTCGAGGGGGAAATCCGCCGGCCGGACGGCATGCCTGTGACGGTCAGCATCGGGGTTGCCAACAGCTACCATGACGGCACGACGCTGAACGCCCTGCTTTCGGCCGCCGATGCCCGGCTCTACGCCGCCAAGAACACCGGCCGCAACCGGGTGGTTTCCAGCTAGATGCCGACGTTGGGCCGGTCGATGACCTCGCGCAGCGCGAAGCTCGAATTGATCTTCACCACATGGGGCAGGGCGGACAGCCAGTCGCGGTGGATGCGCTCGTAGTCTTCCAGGTCCTTCGCCGCCACGCGCAGGATATAGTCGTACTCGCCGGACATCAGGTAGCAGACCAGCACATTGGGGCAGAGCTTCACCGCCGCCTCGAATTCGGTAAGCGTCTTGGCGAACTGGCCCGACAGCGAGATATGCACGATGGCGATCATCTTGTAGTCGAGCGCCTTCGGTGAGACGCGGGCGTAGTAGCCGTTGATGACGCCGGATTTCTCAAGGATGTCGAGCCGGCGCGAGCAGGCCGACGGTGACAGGCCTACGCGCTCGGCAAGCTCGGCGTTGGAGATGCGGCCGTTCTGCTGCACCGCTTTCAGAATCGCAATATCGATGGCATCCATCTGCGCCATTCGAATTTCCTTCGAAAATCTCGCCATTATTCGAAGAATATTCGATTGCGGGGTCTTCCGCAAATCGGCTTTGCAAGGACATTGCGCGTTTCCTCTGCTTCCATGGTGATCCGCCGATGCGGCGGCAATCAATCGGGAACTTGAAGACAGGGAAGGAACGCGCATGCGTGTCGGTTGTCCGAAGGAAATCAAGAATCACGAATACCGGGTCGGGCTGACGCCCGGGGCCGTTCGCGAATATGTCGCCCACGGCCACGAGGTCCTCGTCGAGACGAAGGCCGGCGCCGGCATCGGCGCAGACGACGACGCCTACCGCGCCGCGGGCGCGAAGATCGTTCCCACCGCCGCCGATATCTTCGGCAGGTCCGACATGGTGGTGAAGGTCAAGGAACCGCAGCCCGCCGAATGGGCGCAGCTGCGCGACGGACAGATCCTCTACACCTACCTGCATCTTGCGCCCGATCCGGAGCAGACCAAGGGGCTTCTTGCCTCCGGCGTCACCGCCATCGCCTACGAGACGGTGACGGACGAGCGCGGCGGCCTGCCGCTTCTCGCCCCCATGTCCGAGGTCGCCGGCCGGCTTTCCATCCAGGCGGGCGCCACCGCGCTCCAGAAGGCGAACGGCGGGCGCGGCATCCTGCTCGGCGGCGTGCCAGGCGTGCTGCCGGCCAAGGTCGCCGTCATCGGCGGCGGCGTCGTCGGCCTGCATGCCGCGCGCATGGCCGCGGGCCTTGGCGCGGACGTGTCGATCCTCGACCGTTCGATCCCGCGCCTGCGCCAGCTCGACGATCTCTTCGGCGGCCGCGTCCACACGCGCTATTCGACGATCGATGCGCTGGAGGAAGAGGTCTTCTCCGCCGACCTCGTCATCGGCGCCGTGCTCATTCCCGGTGCCGCCGCGCCAAAGCTCGTCACCCGCGAAATGCTCTCGGGCATGAAGAAGGGGGCGGTCATCGTCGATGTCGCCATCGACCAGGGCGGGTGCTTCGAGACCTCGCATGCGACGACCCATTCCGACCCGACCTTCGAGGTCGACGGCGTGGTGCACTATTGCGTGGCCAACATGCCGGGCGCCGTGCCTGTGACCTCCGCGCACGCGCTCAACAACGCGACGCTGCACTACGGCCTCCAGCTTGCCGACAAGGGCCTCAAGGCCATTGCCGAGGACCGGCACCTGCGCGCCGGCCTCAACGTGCACAGGGGCCGCGTGACGAACCGCGCGGTGGCCGAAGCGCTGGGCTACGAGTCCTATGCGCCCGAGGCGGTGCTGAACGTCGCTTGATTGCGGTGGGGGGCATTGCCCCTCATCCCGCTGCCGCGACCTTCTCCCCGCAAGCGGGGAGAAGGAATTTGCCGAACCGTTTTCCAGCGATCGGACCGTGATGATGGAGCGGGACAGTGCCCTCGCGTTCCTTCTCCCCGCTTGTGGGGAGAAGATGCCGGCAGGCGGATGAGAGGCGATGTCCCGTCCCCGCTCAGTCGCGAACGAACTCGTCGATGCGGCGGAGCGTCACGCGGCGGTTGCGCCATTCTTCCAGCTGCGTCGGCACCAGCAGGTATTCCTCGCCGTAGCCGACCGTCTCCAGTGCCCGGTAGGGGATGCCGAATTCCTGTACG
>Ga0206118_100126_pt1 | contig 94643 bp, 69 predicted proteins | sample 3A20Ametagenome_FD_177999 | JGI IMG/M metagenome (GOLD analysis project Ga0206118, IMG submission 177999) | Enriched microbial communities from leaf-cutter ant dump, University of Wisconsin, Madison, United States - 3A20A | ecosystem: Environmental > Terrestrial > Nest > Insects nest > Nest dump... | reverse complement strand
GAGTCAAGCTTGTCGAAGAGAATCAGCGCATCATACTGCGATAGGCAACGATAAATGAATATCCAATTTTGTGGAAAATCGCGTCTCCTGTTCCTGTGCTGATTTTTTAGCTTACTGCGAGGAGAGTGGTATGGGAAAATGTTGAATCTGATCACAATATTGGATTATAGTTTCATCTCTAGGTTGCCATGTCAGGTTTGATGCAAGGGTAGTGCAATAAAGTGCCTTGGCGGCATACGCTCGGAACCGGCGGGGAGGCCCGAGGCCAATAAAGTGCCTTGGCAGTACATACCTGGGGACAATTGGGGGCTGTAATTGCTTAACCTGACAACATTGATAATCCCCCCTCGGCACCACCATTTCCCGAAGTCCATTCCGGGATAAGTCCGCGGCACGCGCTTATTGGGCGCACCTGCGAGGCAACGCGGGTCATAAGCACGCCACACGAGCTTATTCGGCGCACCTGCGAGGCAACACGGGTGATAAGCACGTCGGACGTGCTTAATGGCCTGTGCAGGGTCTGGATGGGGGAGATAAGCACGCACCACGGGCTTACTCGACGCACCTGCGAGGCAACGCGGATGATAAGCACGCGGCACAAGCTTACTCGGCGCACCTGCGGAACGACGGGGGGTGAAAAAGTAAAACGCCCGCCCCATGAAGGGCGAGCGCCTCATCCGAACTTTACTCACTTATGGCCTGACTTGAATACAGCAGTCGCACAACAATCGACCTACGCCTTGAGCTTGACCGGAATATAGATGTCCATCTCAAACAATTCGGCTCGGTCGCGACAGCTGCGCTCGTCGTAATACTCCAGCTCGGCGCCGCCGGAATGCTCGTAGCCGGAGTTCGGGAACCATTCGCTGAAGATGACGCCCCAGGTGCTCTGGATCGACTCGGAGAACCGGTCGGGAGTTACTTTCGGAGTCGTGAAGACGGCGTACGTCATTTCCGGATAATGACGCTTTACGGTTCCTTCCGGAGCCTCCGCCCCCTCCTTGGCTTCCACGGCGATAATATAGCTGAACTCTCCCGACTCCATGTCGAAGTCGTCGCAGATGCCGTACTCGGCGCCGGAGACGGCCAGCCCCTGCAGCCTTTGCCCCATCTTCTCTTCGATGTAGCGTCTCCAGAACGCGGGAATGTCCCGGTGGTTCTCGCCCTCGTGAGTTCTGGTGCGAAGCGAATAGCCGATCACGTCGAAAGCGGGCTTGGTTACGATGCGGTATTCCATGCGAATTCCTCCTAAGTAGGGGTTAAGCTTTCGTTGCCTCACGTCGACCTTGGGATAGTCCGGGGGACGAAAGCCTTTCTTCCGGTAGTCGCCCGGCGTCATGCCGTACAGTTTGCGAAACGCGCGAATGAACGTCTCCGGAGTCCCGAACCCGCAGTCGATCGCGATATCCAGCAGCCGATCCTGCGAGTAGGCGACCCGCGCCGCTGCCCTCACCAATCTGCGGACGCGAACGTATTCCATGACGGGCAGCCCCACGAGGGCATGGAACACCCTGTGAAAATGAAACTCCGAAAAGTTCGACTGCCGCGCCAGGTCGGCGAACCTAAGTTCCTCGCCCAGCCTGTCTTCGATCTCGTCCACGACGCGTTGAATCGCTTCTTCATACGCTGACACCCGGCGTCCTCCCTTCTATAGTCATTGTAGCCGGAGGCGAACTTACGTTCTTGACGTTTCTTGCTCTATCCGCTTCTTCTTCGCCCAAACTTCCTTGATGCTTCTTGCTCTATCCCCTTCGCTCAGCCCCTGGTCATCGTATACAGCTTAGTCTTCGCATCGTAGCTCAGCTTGTATTTGTAATCCTCCCGGATAACGGACAGAAACTTCAAGTCCGTGTCCACCTTCCCGCTCGCCACCTTGAACGTCACTTTCTTCGGCGGCTCGGGACCGCTCTCCTCCATCTTCCGCAGCAAATACACGCGCAGCTCCTCAGTCGTCTTCAGGCTCATGCCGTCCACTTCCGGATAGATGTTGATGTCCGGGTAGCCGAAGCCCATCCACGTCCGCGTCTTCATCATGAACATGGCATCCTTCAGGTAATACGTATAATCGATGTTTTTCTTCCCGTCCGCGAGCGTAGCGTCGAGATAGACCCACTTGCCGTTCAAATAAACCATGTTCCAGGCATGCTGCCCGACAAAGGAAGGTCCGGAAAGCGGAATCGACGGAATTCCCGCCCGCGTGGCCAGATAGTGGAACAGCGACGTATAGTGGGCGCACACGCCCTTACCTTCTTCGATCGCTTTCAGCGCGTTGGCCGCCGAGATGTAGTCCGCTCCGCTGGAGTATTTGATCCGGGTCACGACGTAGTCGAAAATGGCTTTAACCTTCTGCTCGTCCGTCATGTTCGGCTTCAGAATCTTCTTGAGAATTTCATCCGTCCGGGCGTACAGCTTGCGATGAACGGCGTCCGGCTGGAGCTCCAGCACCGCCTTCTCCCCCGCCTTCAGCACTCGCGGCTCGGCCAGATAGCCTTCGCCGTGCCAGTTCGTGTAGACGAAGGTGCCGTACAGAACGGAATCCCCGCGAAAACGAACATGCTCCACCCCGTTCTTGAACGTGAACTTCACCTCGTGCGTCGGAGTCCACAGCTCCAGGATCGCGAAGCCAATGTCGATTCTCTGGTGCTTGCCCGGGGTCAGCTTCACGCCCTTCGTCATATTTTCGACCTGATACTGAATGTAGTCCTTGGCGTCCTTGTCGGAGTCGAAATCCAAGTGCGCGAAGTTGGAACCGACCGTTAGACGGGCTTTCCCCGCCGATCCGCCGTACGGCAGAATTCCACGGATATTGCCGGAGGAATGCGCCTCCATGCCGATGATGGCCTGTTCGCGGGTGAACGGCTTGTTCGGCTGAAAATTGCCTTGAATGGCCGGCATGACACCGTAAGACAGCACGTTCCCGACCGCGTGGAAATCCTCCGGCTTAACGGAGGCGAAATCCCTTGTGAACACGTCCCTCCCCAGCACATAGGTCAGGCTCTTCGAAATCCGCTTGGCCGCCTCGGCGCGGGTCATCGTCAGCTTCAAATCTTCCAGATCGTCTATTAGTCCGTAAAAGAAAGCCGCTTTAACGTAATAAGGCGTATTCTCGTCGAAGCCCGGATAATCGATCTCGATTCGATCCAGATTCCGCTCCTCGCGATAATAGAGCTGCGCCAGCTCGTCCACTGTAATCGCTTTGCGAAAATTCCGCTGGAAGGCCTCCGGGAGGCTTCCCCGATCGATCAGCTCGGCAATCCGCTCCTTCGCTTCGTCCGACGGAGCATCCGCCGGAAAGGAATAGCGATTCCCCGCATTGCCAACCAATGCCGCATCCCGAGCGTTCGCAGGTATGGTTACAGACAATTGCGCCACAATAAACAGGGCAAGAAACACAGCAACGATCTTCTTCAAATGTCCGGTCTCCTCTTCCGCTCGTTTTCTCCTCCATCCGAGTCGTGCAATCGCAGCAGACTCGGTAACAGATCAAGATTACCATAGGTTGCCTGCCAATTGAAGGAAATGTCGAAGAGGGCTGCGGCAGCCGCCCTGACGGCGATCTGACGCAACCCTTCATTGCGGCTTCCCTATACGATGCGATGCGATTACGCTTGCGAAGAGAGTTGAAGCTGCGGAAACTGCATTTCATAGAGTTGGCTGTAGCGCCCCTGCAGCCGCAGCAGCTCGTCATGCGTTCCGCTCTCGACGATACGCCCTTGCTCCAGCACATGGATGCGATCCGCCTGCTGGATCGTCGATAACCGGTGGGCGATAACGAGACAGGTTCTTCCCCGGAGCAGGCCGGCCAGCGCCTCCTGAATCTGCTTCTCCGATTCGGAGTCGAGCGACGCCGTCGCTTCGTCGAGAATGATGATTTGCGGATTTTTCAGAATCGCCCTGGCGATCGAGATCCGCTGCTTCTGCCCGCCGGACAGCTTGACGCCCCGTTCGCCGATCTGCGTATCCATGCCGTCCGGGAACCTTGCGATAAATTTGTCGGCGTTCGCCGCCCCGGCAGCGGCCCAGATCTCTTCTTCCGAGGCATCGGCATTGCCGTAACGGATGTTGTCTCCGATGCTTCCGTTGAACAGGATGATATCCTGCGAGACGATGCCGATCTGCTCGCGCAAGGAAACGGTCGTTACATCCTTCAAGGAATAGCCGTCTATCGCAATCTCGCCTTCCTGCGGGTCGTAGAACCTCGGGATGAGATGCGCGATCGTCGTTTTGCCAGAGCCGGAGGAGCCGACCAGCGCCGTAATTTTCCCCGCCTCCAGCTCCAGATTAAACCGCGACAGCACCTCGGAATCATTCGAATAGGCGAAGCTTACGTCGCGGAATACGACATGTCCGCGCACGGGCGGCAATGCCGCGGCATCTTCCTTCTCCACGATGGCCGCCTTCGTGTTCATCACTTCCATGATGCGCTCATACGCGGCGGCAGACTGCTGGATCGTATTGATGACGCGGCTGAAGTGCCGGATCGGATTTTGCAGCAGACGCAAGTAGGCGATGAAGGCGACGATCGTACCGACCGTCATCTCCCCGCGCATAGCCAGCCATGCCCCGAAGACGAGCACGATGGCCAGACCCACGAAGTTGAGGAAGTCAATAATCGGCTCGTAAGCCGCGCGCAGGCGCACCACCTGAATATTGGCGTCCATATTGACTTTGGTCCGCTCGGAGAAACGTTCGGATTCATATTCCTCTTTCGTGAACGACTTGATCAGCCGGATGCCCGTCAGCGAGTTTTGCAGATGGTCGCTGACGTCCGCCACCGATTCCTGCACCTTGCGGAACGAGGAGCGCATGCGCTTCCCGAACAGCCTGGTCGTCAGAATCATCAGCGGGAACGTCGCAAGGAGGAGCAGCGTCAGCCTCCAGTCGATCCATAACATATAGATTGCGATGGCCCCAAAAGTGAAAAAATCGGTGAACAACTGCACCATACTGGAAGAAATAAGCTGCTGAAGGATGCCGACGTCGTTCGTCACGCGCGACATCAGATCCCCGGTGCGATTACGGTCGAAAAAGGATACGTCCAGACTCTGCATGTGCCGGTACAGATCGTTGCGGAACGTGTACAGCACCCGCTGTCCGATCGAAGCCATCAGCGACGCGCTCAAAAACCGCAGCGCTCCGAGCGCTACGGCCGAACCGAGAACTCCCACGGCAATGAGCGTCAATTGATCGAAGCGCTTGTTCGGAATAAGCTGATCGATCGTGTAACGCGTAAGCTGCGGAACGATAAATTCAAGCAGCGATACGGCAATGATGCAGGCGATCGCCAATACGATCGCTCGCCATTGCTTGCGGGAATGCTCGTATATTCTGACGAACATCCCCAGAATGCTGGCGGGCTTCGCCTTCTCGCCCGTTCCGAACCGGCCCATTCCCATGCCGCGGCCGGGCCGGAAGCCGCCGGACGAATAGCGGCCTTCGCTCACCGCAGCTCCTCCGCGCTTCCGTCGGGGACCTCTCCGATAATTTGCCGCAGCGATACGCGCAGCTCGGAGACAACCGTCCGGAAGCGCGCCGCTTTGTCCGCGTCGGACAGCGCCGCCCGCTCCACGCTCCGGAGCAGATGCAGCAGCTCCTTGCCCGCCGGGGTCAACCTGCGGTTGCGGCGATTGCCGTCCGCCTGCCCTTGCTCCTCCTCCGGTCCGGCCGGCTCCTGCGGTTCGCAGCGCTGCTCGCCGTCGGCAGATTCGGGACGGTCCTTCTCTTCCTGCAAGTATTGGCGGCCTTCATCCGTGATTCGGAATATTTTCTTCCCCTCCTCTTTGTAAGCCTCGACGAGTCCTTGATCCCGAAGCATCTGCAGCGTCGGATAGATCGAGCCCGCGCTCGGCTTATACGTGCCTCCCGACTGCTCCTCCAGCGACTTCATCATCTGGTAGCCGTGCATGTTCTCCCGCTCCAACAGCTCCAGCAGCGCGTACTTCACGCCGCCCCTGCTGAAATATCTTCTGCCCGAACCGCTGCTGTCCCGTTCGTTGCCGAGATGCAGAAACAGCCTTTCCTCTTGACGCCATTCTTCTCCGAGCCATTCTTCTCTACACACGGATGTCACTCCATTCTACGATAACGATATATCGTTATCTTTATTTTAAAGGAGAGATCACTAATCCACAATGCTTACTTTGGCCCGGCTTTCACACGGATTTCACCCGCCTGTCTCAGCGCCGACGCCGTCGGGGTCCCTGGCTCCTCCAAACGCGCCTGCTCCGGTTCAGACGGCCGGTTGCAGCCCTTCCCTGCCATCCCCCGTCACCAACGCCCACTCCCGAGCCTAGCCCGCCTCCACCGTCTCATGAAAACCTTGCGAGTGGCGGTACAACTGCTCGTAATAACCACCCAGTTCCAGCAATTGCTCATGAGTGCCTTCTTCGATGATCTGCCCTTGGCTCATGACGAGAATACGATCCGCCCCCATGACCGTAGACAGCCGGTGCGCGATGACCAGCGTCGTTCGACCCTGCGATACGCGGTGCAGCGCGTCCTGCACCAGTTGCTCGGTATGCGAATCCAGGTTGGCGGTCGCTTCGTCGAGGATGAGAATTTTCGGCGCGAACACGATAATGCGGGCGAACGAGATCAACTGCCGTTCTCCGGCCGACAAGCCGCTTCCGCGCTCCGACAGCATCGTATCGTAGCCGTCCTTCATCCGCAGGAAGATCGAATCGGCTCCGATAAATTCGCATGCGCGGATCGCCTCTTCCCGCGTGACGCTCTCGTCGAACATGCGGACGTTGTCCAGCACGGTTCCCGAATACAGATAGGGCTCCTGCTGCACGAGACCGACGATCCGATGCAGATCCCGTTGGGCCAGGTCCCGGATATCGTGCCCGTCGATCAGAATGCTGCCTTCCCGCACGTCGTAGAAGCGGCACAGCAGGCTGATCAGCGAGCTCTTGCCCGCTCCCGTCGTGCCTACGATGCCTACCATTTCTCCCTGGCGCACATGCAGGTCCAGTCCTTTAATCACATCTGAGCCGCCGGGATAAGCGAATGCGATGCGGTTGAAGTCGAGCCGCCCTTCGATATCGTCCTTGTTCACGCGCTTCGTCTCGGGCCGATCCCGGATGTCCGGCTCAATCGCGAAGATGTTCCAGACGCGGTTAATGGCCACGGTGGCGGATTGCAGCGTATTCCACTGCTGCGTGATCGTATTGATCGGCTGGAAGAACAGCCGGATGTACGTAATAAAGGCGTACAGCACTCCGAACTCCAGCGTTTGCCCCAGCACCGCCTTCCCGCCGAGCCATGTGATGAACGCGATCGCCAGATTATTGAGCACCTCGAAGGAACGGTTGAACAGCACATTGGTGCGAATCTCGCGAATGTTGGCGCGGAAGTAGGAGTCGTTCCGCTCGCGGAACTGCTTCTTCTGCTCCTCCTGCTGGTGGAACACCTGAATCAGGTTCATGCCCGACAGGTTTTCCGCCACGAAGGCGACCAGACGCGACAAGCGCGTGCGCGCCATCTGGTACGTCGTGCGCATGTAAGTACGGAAGGCGATCGCGATGCCCGCGATAATCGGAAGCAGGATCAGGCAGTAGAGCGTCAGTTCCGCGTCCAGATTAAACATCAGCACGAGAATGAACACAAGCGTAAGGCCGTCGCGGAACAAGCTCAGCACGACCTGGTTGAAGAATTGGTTGATCGCCTCCGTGTCGCTCGATACATGCGTGATGAGACTGCCGCTCGGCACCCGGTCGAAGTAAGACATCGATTGGCTCGTAATATGCCGGAACAGCCGCTTGCGGATGCTGGCGACGATGCTCTGCCCCGCGTGCTGCAGCAGGTTGTTCTGCAAATAAGCGAAGGCGAAGCTGGCCAGCGACAAGCCGAAGTAGATGCCGCACAGAAGCAGCAGGCTCCGGTAATCGTTCTTGCCCGCCATCAAGTTGTCGTCGATCGCAATCTTGACCAGATAGGGCTGAAGCAGCTCCGCGGCGATCGCGATGAACGTGCAGAAGATGAAGCCCGCGAACGTCAGCCGATGCTCCTTCATATAGCCGGACAGCGCGCGAAAGGTGGAGATGTATTTCGGCTTTGCCTTGGGCTCGCTCAGATCGGCCTTCTGATCCATCTGCCAATTGTTAATTGCCTGTGCCATGCTGCTGCGTCCCCTCCTCCTGAATGTCGTGGAGGGTCCGGTACAAGCCCTCTTCCGCCAGCAAGGACTCGTGCGTCCCTCTCTGAACGATCTCTCCTTCATCCAGCACGACGATCAAGTCGGCGTGCTTAAGCGCGCTGATGCGGTGCGCGATAATGATCGTCGTCTTGCCCTGCCTGACCTCCCGGATCGTCTCCATAATTTCCGTCTCCGTCACCGCGTCGACGGCGCTGACGCTATCGTCGAGAATGAGGACGGGAGCTTCCTTGATCAAGCCTCGCGCGAGACTGGTGCGCTGGCGCTGTCCTCCCGACAGCGTGACGCCGCGTTCGCCCAATCTCGTCTCGAACTGGTCCGGAAACTCGATAATATTGTGATAGACCCGGGCCTGCTTCGCCGCATGCTCGACCTGCTCCAGCTCCGAATCGCGCTTGTGGAACGCGATATTCTCGCGAATCGTGGAGCTGAACAGGAAGCCGTCCTGCGGCACGTAAGCGATGCCCTGCCGCAAGCTTGCGAGCGTCAGATCGCGCACGTCCGCGCCTCCGTAGAACACCGTGTCGGCGGGCGGATCGTAGGTGCGCAGCAGCAGCTTCGTCAGCGTCGTCTTCCCGCTGCCCGTACGCCCGACGATGCCCAGCGTAGCTCCCCGCGCAACCTTCAAATCGATGTTCTTCAATACCGCCCGCTCGCTCTCTCCTCCTTCATAAGAGAACGTCAAGCCGCGAAGCTCGATATCGGCTTCGGCCAGATCGGCCGCCAAGGCGTCTTCCCGCTCCTTGATATCGGGCTGCTTGCCAAGCAGATCGTTCAGCCGGTCGAGCGAGGCTCTGGCCCGCTGAATGACGTTAATGACGTTGCCGATCTGCTGCAGCGGGTTCATCAGCATGCGGATATACAGTGTCAGCGCGACGAAGCTGCCGAGCGAGATTCGTCCGGCAATCGCCAGATAGCCACCGAAGGACAGCGCGATGATCAGCGCCGTCGAACCGAGGAACGGCACCAGCGCCTGGAAGAAGGACGACACGCGCACGAGGCGGAGCTGCTTCTCGCGGATGCGCTCCACCGTTCTGCCGAACCGGCCGTTCATCGTCTCCTCCATCGCGAACTTCTTGGTCACGCGCACGCCCCCGAACTGCTCCTCCGCCGACTCCGTCATCGTCCCCAGCGCCTCCTGAACCTGCAGCGACCGCTTGCGAATAATGGGGCCGAAGTAGACGACGATGAACGGAATGAGCAGCAGCGGGAAAATGCAGGCGGCGACCAGATAGATCGGCACGTCCGACAGCAGCAGCATGACGATCGTCGAGATCAGAAGAATAGACGCGCCGGCCGTCTGGTTGACGCCCATCGAGATCGACTCCCTGACCGCCGTCACGTCGTTCATGAAGTAGCTGAGCAGCTTGCCGACCCCGTTCCGGGAATAGAAGCGTTCGCTTAGTCCGGTAAAATGCGCGTACAGCCTGCTCCTGTTCATAAACTCGAAATAACGCCCCGTGTACATGACCAAATACTGCGCCACGCCTCCGATGAGCGCGAAGCCGACGCCGATTGCCAGCAGCGTCCAGCCGTAGCGCACGACGCCGTCCATCGACAGCAGCCCCGCTTCCAGTTCGTCGGTGAATTCCCCCAACACCTTCGGGAAGTTCACCTGAATGATGTTCGCAACCGTATGCAGCGCGATGGACATCACGTAGTAAGGCCAGGTTTTACGAAAAAAGTTCGCCAAAATCCGTTGTGCATCCAACCTGCTATCACTTCCCGTCTTCCGCGAAAATAAGTGTCTAACGTTCCAACGCAACCCCAATCGCCGTAGAAATCCGAATGGCCTCTACTCCACCAACCCGGTCCGTTCCACCCCTTCCACGAACCATCTCTGGGTGAAGGCGTACAGCACCAGCAGCGGCATGATGATCAGAAACGAAGCCCCCATCTTGACCGGCTCCAGGAAAGCCCGGAGCCCCCCTTCCTGCGCCTCCGTCACGAGCTGCGCGTTCAGCTTCGAGAGACCGACCGACAGCGGCACGTCGGACGCGCCGAACAGGTACATCGAAGGAAAATACGCGTCGTTCCACGACCATACGAACGAGAACAGAAACACGACCACGATAGCCGAACGCGAGATCGGCAGCATGACGCGGAAGAAGATACGGAACGCCCCCGCTCCGTCGATCCGGGCCGCCTCCTCCATCTCCTTGGGCAGCGTCGAGAAGAACTGCCGGAAGATCAAGACGAACAGCGCGCCCTTCAGCCCGTGGCCGAACAGCGTCGGCGCCAGCAGCGGCCAGAAGGTGTTGATCCAGCCCAGTTCCTTGAACAGCAGGATGGAAGGCAGAATCGTCACCTGCGCCGGCATGATGAACGTGAAGAGCAGCGCGCCGAACCAGAATCGCTTCAGCGGAAAATCCAGCCGCGCGAACGCATAGCCCGCAATCGAGCAGGATACGACCTGAATGACGGCCGAAGTCGTCGATATCGTCAGGCTGACGCCGAAGCTCTTCGCGTAATCGAGCATCTTGATCGCTTCGGCCAGATGACCGCCGTACAGGGCGGTCGGCACCCAGATGACGGCGGGGTCCAGCAAGTCGGGAGCGCCCTTGACCATCGTTGTCATCATATAGAACACCGGCTTCAAATAAATGAACGCGACGTCCACCAGCAGCAAGTACAGAAACGCGCGAAACAGAAGCCCTTTGTCCGCTTCAAGGCCGACCAGCTTATTTCTCAGCCACAACCACTTTCCCATTCCGTAACCCGCCTTTCCTGCCGACTTAATGGCCCCGCGGCGACATGGATTTGATCGTTCTCGCATAGATGGCGAAGGCCAACGCGATGAACAGGAGCACGATGCCGAAATAAATCCACGCCAGCGCGCTGGACACGCCGTAATTTTCCGTCGTCACCTTGCTGATGATCGGATTGGACGGATATGTGAACAAGTCCACGATCGTGTAGATGACGTTCAGGAAGATGAACGGCGCCATGCCGGGCAGCGTAATTTTCCAGAACGTGCTCCACGGATCGGCCCCATCGATGCGCGCCGCTTCGTACACGCTGCCGGTGATCGTCTGCCGGCCCGCCAGGAAGATCAGAATCTGCACGCCGGAATACCAGAGCACGAGCACGAAGGAGCCGATGACCTTGCCGATCGGCCCCGCCCACGCATCCGGCAAATACCGGGCCAGCCTGTCGTCCATCCCGAGCGAGGCGATGACGTTCAAGGAGCCTTCGCCCTGGGCGATGAATTCGCCGATAATCTGGCCGGAAGCGAAAATGACGGGCAGGAAGAAGATGACCCGGAAGGCCGCCCGGCCGGCAAATCGCAAATTGAGCAAAATGGCGATCATCAGCGAAAAAACGATAATAATCGGGATCATGACAAGCGCTTCGCGCAAAAACGGAAACAGATCGTCGTACAGCAGCCCGCCGTCGGCCAGCAGAATCTCCCGGTAATACTGCACGCCCACCCAACTGGTCTGGACTCCGGTAACGGTAATCCGGACTTGATTAAAGCTCATATACAAGGAATAGACGAGCGGAAACGCCACGAACACGAGAAAGCCGATCACCCATGGCGCGATAAACAGAGACCCTTCGACCTTGCGCAGCACGGCGTCGTTCCTCCTCCAGCGGAGCGGCAGCCAGCTCAGGCGGGGCCGCTTGGCCGGCTCGAGACCGCTATGTTCCGTGTTCATCCGTATCCCTCCTCTCGATGACGGCGAAATCCCCTCCGGGCACCTCGACTCCGTCCACTCGGTAGACGGCTTCGTTATAATTTACGATAACGGCCAGGCCGTTGTCGTAGACCGTCATCTTCACGCCCGGCGCCAGCTCCCGGTGCCCGGTAATGAAGCGATCCTGCACGTCGCCAAGCGCCTCGTCCAGCTTGCGGTATTGCCGAGCGGCCGTCTCCAGCCAGTCCCGGTAATGCATGCTGTAGTAGCGAACGGAATAAGCCTTCTTGAAAGCGTCGGAGGAAGCTGCGGTGAATACGAAAGCGGGATACGCCCCGTACTCCGCGCTGCGGAGAAATTCCGTCTCGTATTCGTCGCGCAGATTGCCCCATTCCGACGTATAGGTGACCAGGCCGTGCAGCGCGATCTGGGCGAACGGCACCGCTTCGTCCACGAAAATATCGTACGAATAGTCGTCGGCGATCCGATGAAGATGGCCCGCGGCCGCCAGAGAATAGAAATTGCCGTCCTCCACCGCCGCATAGCCGACCGCCTCCGCCGTCTCCCGCAGCAGCTCCTGCTGCCCGCGAAGCACCTCTGTGCGGCTCGCCCGATTCCGGCTGTTGAAGTCGGTATAGAGCGCGCTGCCGATGCCTCCCGTATACAGAATGCCGTCTATGCCCAGCTCCCGGTACGTGTCCAGATCGCTGCGCGCCTCGCGGAACGAGTAGAGCGGACTGACGATCGGCACGCGTTTGCCCCGTGCGGGCAGAGCCGACTCCTGCAGCGTGCCCGCCAGGTTGCGCAGGCCGTCGTTCAGGCTCCAGAAGCCTCCCCTGCCGCTGTTGTTCAGCGAATAATTCGCCGCCAGCAGCAGCTTGCCCCCTCGCCTGCTCGCTTCGTCGGCCAACGCCACCATCCCTTGGTTGCCGCCGATTCGCCGGTCGACGGGAAGCAGGCCGCCGTAAGAGCTGTAGCCCCATTTCTGCCAGCCGTGATAGATGGCCGTGATGTGACCGATGCCTGCGTCTCCCAACGCTTCGAGCAGCTCCCGCGCCTGCTCCGTCGTCGTGCCGACGATATAATCGTCCCACAGCGCGCCCTGCTTCAGATCGGCGCCGATCAGATCGGCGTAGAACGGAATATGGGGTTGCTCCGGCTTCAAGCGGCTTAACCCGCGCTCGTCGATCAAATATTGGCGATAACGGGAGGCCATCCCGACGTAGTCGCTGCCGCCTCCCTCCAGCAAGTAGTACCTGACGCTGCGCGAGGCCGCCTGGAAACGCTCCTTGCTGAACGTATAGAAGCCGTTCCGGCCCTGCCGATCCGTGCTCTGGAAGAACTTGATGCGATACTGCCATTCCGGGCCGATCCAGTTCGACTGCCCGAGCGCTCCGGCCGGAGCGGCGAACAGCTTGGCGTACTCCTCTCCCTCCGTCATGACGCCGAGGAAGCCCTGCTCCCCCGACTTCAGGCCGAAGATCGGCATCCGCACCGCGTTGCGGTTCGTGTTTTCGTTATAGAAGGAAATATCCGGCCCGTAGACCGTCTCGCGATAGATTGATTTGTCCTTGATCTTGTTCTCTTCGAATCGGGCCAACGCTCCCGAACCGTCCGGCAGAAGCATATACCCGTCCGTTCCGGAGGAGGGCTGAGCGCCGAATTGCGGATACACCTTCAAGTTGAGCAGACTGAGCTTCCCTTCGCGAATCCCGTTGTCGACGACCTTCACCTCGACGTAATCGTCGACCAGCCGTACCTCGACGGGAATTCGGAACGAGGTCGCCGTCAGATGAAAAATAACGCGGAAGCCGTTGTCCAGCTTCTCGTAATTTTCCATCACGCCCTTCTCCTCCATCCAGTTGGTCATCTTCGTCTGGGAGTTGGAGCTGGAGGCGTCGATGTATTCCAGCATGACCGGCGACAGAAAGTTGCTGCGCCATATGCCGGCCGCCGTCTCCGCTTCCCAATGCTCGGGATCGGGATAAGACCGCCAGATCCGGCCGCCGGCTTTGCTCTCCGCCTTGAAGTGGCCCGTTACCGGGTCCGCCCACAGCCTGAACGACGCCGATTCCCCGACCTGCACGAAATCCGCTTCGGCCGGCAAACCGATCGCGACCGGCGCCGAAACGGTCGTTGGCGTCCACGCTTCGTCCGCAGGGGCGGCCAGCTCTTGCGGCGCATCCCTCGCCACGATCCACAGCAGGCCCAGAAGCAGCAATCCCATGACGCCTGCCGTCGAGACGACGGCTATTGCGCGACGCTTCATCGGATAACCACCTCCTGATAGATCGAGTAGACGAAGCCGACCAGCTCGCTGGTCAGGCTGAACACAATAAACAGCAGGATGCCGATGACCAGCATCGTAAGCACGCTCAAGGACAAGCTTTTGACCGTCTCGCCCACGCTGAAGTTCTGCACGCCTTGCACCTGCCAGAACAGGAGCAGCGCCGCCCACCCGTACAAGCCGTATTGGATGAAATAAAAGATCGACGCCTCGCTGAGCGTCATAACGCCGGACACCATCGTCAGAGGCACGCCGACCAGCACGAAGGGAAACATCGCATAGGCGCTGGCGGTGTACACGTCGCGGAACCGTCCTTCCCCCTGCGTAAGCGAGCTCGTCAAGTAATTGGCGATGACGAAGCCCAGCCACACAACCCCGAACTGAATGAGCGCGTTCACGATCTGCGCCTCGAACAGAATCGACGGGTTGAAAATAAAGTTCGTCCGGGCTTTCATGAAGCCGTACGCGGCCACGGCGAGCAGCAGCCAGATCGAGGCGCTGAGCGGGTTCGCTCTGCCCTCGTACCGGATGCCGTAGAAGCCGTCCAGCGGGTGCTTCATCACGTAGAAAGCATGGCCCAACTGCTTCAGATGCCTGCCGATCGAACCGCGCGGCTTGCGGATGCGTTCTCCGAACAAGGACGGACGCCAGCCGAGGCGGCGGCCCGCATACCGGGCGATGTAGACGAGGGCCGCAAAGCCCAGGATCAGGTTCATAAACAAGCCGAAGCGGTTCTGAAACCAGAGCAGACGATTCTGCCAGAAGGAATCGGAATAGCCCTGCACCCCTCCGGCGCCCTGGAACAGCCTCTGCGCTTCCTCGTAGTCGCCCTTCTTGTAAGCCGCCTTCGCCAAACCCAGCACGGCCGGCGCGTAGAAAGCGTTCTGACGGTATACCTCTCTCCACAGCGGCTCGCTGTCCTCGTACCGGCCGTCCTGGGTCAGGCCGTTGGCCTGATGGACCAGCTTGCCGAATTCGGACAAGGCGTATTTCTGCACCACATTGTTCTCGCTGTCCAGAATGTACAGTTGGTTGGCCGAGTCGCTGGCGATAGCGGACGGCAGCTTGACGAGCCCCAGCTTCGTCGTCGTATCTCCGGCCTCGCCTCCCCAGAAGAACAGCAGATTGCCGTTGCCGTCGTATTGGCTGACGACATTCAGACGGGTATCGATCACCGTCATATTGCCGTCCGTATCCACGGTCAGGTCGTTCAGTTGCGGGGAAGCCGCCGGTACTCTCCCGTACTGCCGGATGGACTCGCCGAACTCGCCGTCCGACAGCGTATCCGCGAACTCTCCCTTGCCGGCGAGCTGATCCATCCCGGCAATGTTCAGCTTCTTGAGCTGTCCTTTCGCCACTTCCTTCGTCACCGTATAGATGAAGCCCTCGCGATTGATGTCCACGCTCGTGATCGAACCCGGCAGCTTGCTGATCTCCCGCTCGTACATCTCGCGGGAGTAGAGCAGGCGCTTCACGCTGTCGATGAACGACGCGCTCGTCTTGTTCGCTCCGAAGAAGCCCTGGAACTGTCCTTCCGGGTCGAGCTGAAGCAGACCCTGATAGCCGCCCAGCGTCGCGATATACAGAAATCCGCGCTTGTCGACGACCAGCTTGACGGGATCGAACTTGAACGAAGCCGGAATCAGCTTCGATTCCGGGCGTCCGAATTCGGCGAGCACCCGCCCGTCCTTGTCGAGCCGCAGCACCCGGTTGTTGCCGGTGTCCGCAATATAGATATCGCCGTTCGTATGGACATAGATGCCTTGCGGCCGCTTGAGCGGATTGTCCTTGGGCTCCAGCAGCCGGATCAGGCTGCCGTCCTTGTCGAGATGCACGACCCGATTGTTGCCGGTATCGACGATATAGATCTGATCCAGGCCGTCGATGAACAGATCCTGCGGCTGGGACAGAGGAGAGTGCTTAAGCTCCCCCGGATGCGCCGGATCTTCCGCGAACAGCTCCCTGCCGAATGCCCCCGCGGGCATGTACGCCGTCTGGATCTGGTATTGCTGATTGTAGTTGTCCCTGTAATAGGTTTGATAAGGCACGCCTCCCCGGACTTGCCGGGGATAGACCGATATGGCCGCAATGATCGCGACGATGCCCAGCAGCGCGATGCGCAGCGCCAGCCGCCTATGCATTCGATCTCCCCCCGTGTTATTTGATGCCCGAATGCGCCATCGTCGCAATCACCTTGCTCTGCAGAATGACGAATACGACCAGATTCGGCACGAACATAATGAGCGAAGCGACGGCCGCGGCTCCTTGCATCGCCACGTTGTTGGCCAGATTGTTCGTTAACGTCGACAGGAAGAAGGCGAAGCTCTTCATCTCGTCGTCCAGCATGAATAGAGCGGACGTCTCCACGTTGCCCCAGGCGTTCTGGAACGCCAGTATGGCGACGGTCGCCACGGCCGGCATGCAGACGGGCAGCACGATCCGCGCGAAGACGACGAACTCGCTCGCTCCGTCGATGCGGGCGGCCTCCAGCAAGGAATCGGGAATCTGATCCACGAATTGCTTCAGCAGGAATACGCCGATCGGCATCGCCATGAGCGGAAGCAGATGCGCGAAATACGTGTTCATGATCCCCAGCCCGCTCACGACCAGATAACGCGGAATTTGCACGACCTCCGGCGCGAACATGAGCGTCAGCAGAATGGCGGCGAACACGATGCCCGCTCCCGGGAACCGGTGCTTGGACAGCGGGTAGGCGCACAGCGCGCTGACTCCGGTCACGAGAACGACGGCCAGCGACGACATAAACACGCTGTTGAACAAGTAGCGGATCATCGGCACGGTCGAGCGCGACGTCACCGAGACCAGCTCGTTGACGTTCTGCAAGGACGGCTCCCTTACGAAGAAGGTCGGCGGATAGACGAACATCTCGTGATAAGGCTTAAAGGCATGATTGAAGATGTATACGACCGGCAGGAGCATAAAGACGGACAGCAGGACGAGCGACAGCAGCAGCAGCTTCTGAAACCCGTCCATCCTTCGCCATCCGCCTGGCCCGATTCGCCCAAGGGCACGCAGCATGGTTATTCGTCCCCCTTCGAACCGAACAAGCCCCAGCTCAGCTTGTTGGATACGTACATCAGCAGCAGCAGAAAGACGGAGACGGCCGCCGCGTAGCCCATCTCGAACCGGATGAATCCGAAATCGTCGATATGGTTGATGATGAGATGGCCCGAGTACGCCGGGGTCGGATTGGCGCCGGACAGCTCCACACCGATCGCTCCCGTCTTGAACGTCGTCACGATCGCCATCACCGCCCCGAACAGCATCTGCGGCTTCATCGACGGAATCGTAATGTACCAGATTTCCTGCAGCCGGCTCTTCATTCCGTCGATTCTGGCCGCCTCGTAATAGTCCTTGTTCACGTTGAGAATGCCGGCCAGCATGGCCAGGAACCCGACGCCCATGCTCGACCAGAGCGTGACCCCGATCATCGAATTCATCAGATAGTCCGGATCGGTTACCCACAGCTGCGGCACCTCGATCCAGCCGAGACGAAGCAGCACGCTGTTCAGGTAGCCGACCCGATCCCCTGTCAGCATCGGCAGCCAGACGATCGACATCGCGATGCCGATGGTCAGGGAGGGGGTATACATCGCCAGGGCGAACCACTTGCGCAGCCTCTCCGGCAGTTGAGAAATAATCCAGGCGAGCAGGAACGCGGCAATATAACCTCCGGGACCTACGATGAGAGCGAACTTGAACGTATTGGGCAGGGCGTACTTCAGAAACAGCAAATCCTGCGAGATCAAATACTGAAAGTTCTGCCAGCCAATGAAGCGCGGCTTCTCGATCGCGTTGAAATACGTAAAGCTCAAAGCTACGGCGGCCGCGACCGGCACGACGATAAAGGCGATAAAACAGAGCATGAACGGCGTAATGAACAGATAGCTCAGCCTGTGCCGCCACATCTGCCGCAGCAGGGCTTCCCGCTTATTTGACATATTGGTCCACCCCGTCCCACGGCTCCTTCACGATTGGAAAATCGAGCGATCTGAGCGGCTGCCCGGACTCGCCGATGAAGCCGAATTCCTGCTGCTTCCTCCGCAGCTCCCGGTTGATATCGAGAATGGAAGCCTCCAGAGAGGCTCTGTAATTCATCCCGTCGATGACGGAACGGACCCAGGCGTTGTTGAGCTCCCGGCCCATGAAGTAGCCGCCCGGCGGATTTTCCTTCTCCTTGTACCAGGCCCACTGCTGCAAAATCACGTTGGCGTCCTCGCGCTTCCACGGCAGACGCGTGAAAGCCTCCACGTTGGCCGTGTTCCAGCGGAACGATACGCCGTTGATCGCTTCCAGATCGGAGCCGTATCGAACCTGGGTATCGGTGGACACCCACCATTTCAGGAACTTCCAAGCCTGCTCCTTCTTCTGCGAAGCCTCGAAGACGACGCCGGTCGTCTGCTGGCCTCCGGCCCAGCGCTTGATTGTGCCGTCCGGCTGCGAGACGCCGGGAATAAGCGCGATGCCCCAGCGGCCGTTCAGCTCGGGCGCGGCGGCGGCCAGCTGCACGTACATGTTGTAGTCGGAGATGCCGATCGGCATCGTGCCGCTCCGGAAGTGCTGGTAGAAGCTCGGAACCTGCTTCTCCATCGCGTACATGTTGTACAGATCGGTCCACTGCTTAAACGCCTGGAAGCCTTCGGGCGTATCCAGTCCCGTCGCGAACCCGTTGGCCGTATAGAACTCCACGCTGTTCTGCGAGACGAACGGCAGAAACTCCTGCGGGTCCATATAGAAGTTCATGTCGTTCTGCTGCAGCGTCGGCAGCAGATCGTATACGTCCTGCCACGTTTCCGGAATCTCGAGTCCCAGCTCCCTCATCATATCTTTGCGGTAATACAGCACCTGGAACGACTGCGTCTCCGGTAGCCCGTAATAGCCCTTATCGTAATACAGCGCCTGCCAGGAGCCCGGGCTGAAGCGGCTGTAGATGTCGCCGAAGTCCTCGTAACGGCTCAGGTCGTACACGCTGCCCCGGATCGCGTAATCGACGGGCAAATCCTGATTCAATCCGAGCGCCACGTCCGGCTGCAGTCCCGCCGCGTTCGACATGACCAGCAGCTGCGGATTCGGCAGCAGATTAACCTTCACCTTGATCCCGGTAACCGGCGTGAACGTCTCGTCGGCGAGGTCCTGCAGCTGCGTCACGTAGTCGCGGCCTCGCAGCACCCATACGTTAAGCTCGCTCTCGTTCTTATCGCTCAAGCTCTGGCGCGTATCGAAGGAGTACACGAAGTCCGCCGCCGTTCCCTTGATCTTGTCGGCCAGGGAAGTCGTTCTCTCCGGAAACGGCTTGTCGGCCGGCACGATATAGATTTCATCCAGCTGAAGCGGCTGCTTATGCATGTTCACGACAAAATTGTTGATCTTCTCCGTAATCGAAGCGATCTCATCGGCGTGATACGGAATGTCGTCCGGGATGCGCAGCAAGGCGCGCAGATCGTTCGCGGACAGCCGGAAGCCTTCGCTCGCGCTGTCCTTGCGGCCGTTGGCCTCGGTCATGGCGTCGGCCAGCACGTCCAGATTGTCGGCCGCCTGCTCCAGTCGGTCCCTTAAGCCGGGCAGATCGCGATCGAGCTTCCAGGTGCGGTTGCGGTCGCTCTGTCCGCTGGTCACAGCGCTCAGATCCTTGTCGATATCGCGCAGCAGCGCGCTCAAATTCTCGATGCCTCTGACGATCGGACTGACCGCCGCATGCGTCAGGCCGATGGACAGCGTATGCGTCCCCTTCTCCAGATAAATCCGGAACGGCTCTCCCGATTCATCCGCAAGCGCGACGTGCTGCCAGGACGACTGATAAGGGAACCGATAGGTCAGCCATTCCTTGAACGGAACCTCGCCGTCGATGCGGATCGTGCGGAAGGAAGCCTTCTGCGAGAAGCGGTTTTGCAGCGCCCTCAAGCCGACTTTGTACAGACCGCTCTCCGGAGCCTCGAACTCCCAGAATACTTCCTGATTCGGCCAATCCCAGCGCACGCCGCCCATCGTGTTGTACATGATGCGCCCTTTGGCCCGCGGCACAGTACGCCAATCCCGGTCCCACATCATCACAACCGAAGGGTCGTTCTTCCAGGACATCCGCTCCGCCTGGATCGTAAGGCTTGCGACGTCCGGAGAGGAAGCTCCCGCATAAGCAACGGCGACCTCCGCGTACGGTCTGGGAGAGCGGGGAGCCACAAGCGCCAGTTCCGCGACGGCGACCGGCTCGTAGCCTTCCACTCGAATCTTGTGCTTGCCCGCGGAGAAATGCCATTTGAACGGTTCCGCGTAGTTGGCCCCCGAATCGACAAGCGGGTAGGTTGCCCAGTCGGACACGTCCGAAGCGATCGGGCGGATTTCGTCGCCGTCGTCGTTCTTCTTGATTTCCTCGGCGTCCTTCCATTGGCGGTAGAGCGTAATGGAGGAAGCTTCGCGGAAGGGACGCGCCCCGTCTATCTTCACGTCCCAGACGACGGGCCGCGTATGGTTCTCGCCCTTCAGCGGCAAGTAGGTGGCATGGATTTCGTACAGCCCCTCCCGCTCGACCGTCACCTCGTACTCCACCCACTGGGTATCCATCGAATCCCAGACGAGCACATCCGACCTTCCCCCGTATTCTCCTTGAACCAGAGCCGATTCGCTGGAACGGGCGGACGGAGCCGAAGCGTCGATCGCGATGCGTTCCTCGCCATCCGGCAAGGAAGCGTAATCGCCCTGAAGAACTTCGGCATAATAGAGCTCCAGCTCCGCTTCGGCAATCGACCGATTGTCCCACAGCTTGAACCCGTCCAACTGCAGCCTCGCCTCGTAGGGGCCGTTCAGCCCGCCGCCCGTCCCGCCGACGGAACCGAGCGTCCACCCCAGCAGCGGTATCGCCACTGCCGTAACCAGCACGCTGGAATAGATCAAGCGCCGTTTCTTCCCGCTGCGCCGCATCTCGTCATCCTCTCCTTCCCGCCTGCCTCAAGTCAGCCGCGCGCCGCTGTCCGCGTCGAAGAACAATGCCTTGGACATATCCAGCACGATGCGCAGGCTCTCGTTATCCTCGCAGCGATAATAAGCGTCGACCCTCGCCACGAGAAGCCGATCCTGCCCGATGTCGAGATGCAGGAAGCGGTCGGCGCCCATCAGCTCGCTTACTTTGTAGACCGCCGTGAACACATAGTCGGAATACAACCCTTCCGGCCCGACATGCTCCGGACGGATGCCCAGCGTCACCTGGCGGTTCGTCTTGTTGTTCCGTCTCAGCACGTTCGCCGCTTCCTTCGGAACCGGCAGCGCGAAACGGTTCGTCTCGAATAACAAATTTCCCCCCGCATCCTCGGTAATTTTGCCCTTGATAAAGTTGATGCCGGGAGAGCCGATAAAGCTGGCGACAAAGGTATTGCTCGGGGACGTATAGACCGCCTCCGGCGTGTCGATCTGCTGAATGACCCCGTCCTTCATGACGACGATCCGGTCGGCCATCGTCATCGCTTCGATCTGGTCGTGCGTCACGTAGATGAACGTGGCTCCCAGCGTCTTGTGAAGCTTGATCAGTTCCATGCGCATCTGAACCCGCAGCTTGGCGTCCAGATTGGACAGCGGTTCGTCCATCAGGAACACGCTCGGGTTGCGCACGATCGCCCTGCCGAGAGCCACTCGCTGACGCTGGCCGCCCGACAGCTCCTTCGGCTTGCGGTTCAGATAAGATTCGATCTCCAGCACCCGCGCCGCTCGGCGCACCGCCAGATCGATTTCATGACGCGGCAGCTTGCGAAGGCGCAAGCCGAACGCGATATTTTCGTAGACGCTCATATTGGGATACAGCGCGTAATTCTGAAACACCATCGCGATATCCCGATCCTTCGGGGGCAGATGATTGACCAACCGGTCTCCGATGTACACCTGGCCCTCCGTAATGTCCTCCAGCCCCGCGATCATGCGGAGCGTCGTCGACTTCCCGCAGCCGGACGGGCCGACGAACACCAGAAACTCTTTGTCCCGGATGTCGAGATGGAAGTCGTTCACGACCGTCTGCCGGTCTTTGCCGTACCTCTTGTACAAATGCCGAATCGAGATGCTGGCCATCCTGGTCCCCCCGTAAGGCGGCAGAAGCGCCGATATCCGCTTCCGCCGCAATAGACCTTCCTACTCAGTTCGTCTTGCTCAACGTAATAAGCTCTTTCTCGATCGCTTCCTGCGCGGTGCGAAGCGCCGAATTGACATCAACTCCGTCGACGGCGATGCTCCGCTCCGCCTCGGTCAGGAACTTGCGTACCTTGCTCTCGAACTTGTGCGGCTTAATGACATTGCGCGGCGGCGCCTTGAAAATGTTGGCGACCGTCCTGCCCTCCAGCACCGGAATGTCGGCGCCGTACACTTCCTCGAACTGCTTGCCCTCCACGGTCGGCACGCGGCCGATGCGGGACAGCGCCAACTGCGATTCGTCGGTCAGAATGTTGGCGATGACCTGGAACGCGATATCCTTGTTCTTGCTGGCTTGCGTCACGATCAACGAGTGCACGTTGGCCGCTTTGCCTGTGCCCAGATTTTCCTCGAAGTTCGGGAACGGCGCGAAATCCCAGTTCAGCTCGATGCCTTGCTGGCGCAGCTCTTCGAGCGGTCCCAGCAGGTGGGCGATATTGTAGGCGACCATCGCCAGGTTTTTCTCATTGTAGAAAATGTCGTCGTCATTGGCGTACTGGTAACGGCCGTCCGGGCCGATATACCCTTGCACCTCGTAGCTCCGCTGAAGCTGCTCGAACACCTTGCGCCATTCCGGCGTTGTCACGTCGGCTTTGCCGGTCTCCGGGTCTACGATATACAGATCGAGTCCCGTCGCGATATTGCTGGAGCCGAACAGATCGATGCCGATGTAATCGACTCCGTTATCGCTGCGCGTCACCTGCTTGCCCAGCTCGATCGCCTCGTTCCAACTCAACTGCTCGTCGGGCGGATAAGGCGCTCCGAACTTGTCGAAGATGTCCTTGTTGTAGAACACGACCGGAAGGTTGACCGAGAACGGAATGGCGTGCAGGCCCTCCTCCGGCGAATATTTGGAGACGGTGTCGAGTACGACAGGCTTCAGCCTTGCCAGGTCGACCTTGTGCTTCTCGATGTACGGCTGCAGATTTTCCGCCAGATTAAGCTCCTTTAACGTCGTAGAGAGCGACGAAGTGGACACGAACATAATGTCCGGCACCGAGCCGGACGTAATGAGCGGCTCCAGCTCCACGTCCTCCGGCGCTTCCACCCATTCGAGCGTCACGTGGGGGAACTTCTCCTTCGTCCGCTCCACCAGCGTCTTCTCGAATTCGGCCTGGGTAACCGTTATGCCCACCCGAAGCACCTTAAGCGTGACCGGCTGCTGGTCCCCGCCGCTTGCGGACTCGCTTGACGCGGGCGACGACGCTTGCGGCTGCGCCCCGGCGCTCTCCGCGCCGTTCGCCGAGCCGTTTGCCCCTCCGCTTGCCCCGCTGCAGCCCGTCACGATTCCGATTCCCAACAACAATACAAGCAAACCCCAACTCTGCCTTTTCATCCGATATTCTCCTCTTTGTCTTTATGACTGATTTAATCTTCGAACAAGCAAAAACGCCTGCGGCGTCCTTAGGACGGCGAACGCATTTTTGTCGGAGACGATACAGACAAGGATAAGGGTGAAACTTATAAATTCTGTATCGTTAAAAAAAGAAGATGCGTCCCCCCGTCGCATGGAAGAGGGAAGCGCATCTCCGTTGATACGGTCGATCCACTTGAATTCCCATCGTTGTCTATGGCGTTAGTTCAGCACCAGATCGCATGCCTCTTCCGGCATCCAGCGCTTGTCCTTGCCTTCCCATTTCACGTTGCAGCCGAGCGGATTGGTCAGCGGCACCGACACTTCCTTGCCTGCCAGATACTCCTCCAGCGCGTTGTTCAACTCGTAGGAAGTAATCTTGGAAGCATCCTTCGGCGAATCGACCGCCCGCCCCGTGTAGATCAGCTTGCGGTCCGCATCGAACACGTAGAAATGCGGCGTGCGCAGCGCGCCGTAGGCCAGCGCGGCTTCCTGCTTCTCGTCGTACGCGTACACCCACGGGAATTTGTGCTCTTCGATTCTCTCGATCATTTTCTCGTAAGAGTCCTCCGGATAAGAGGTTGCGCTGTTCGAGCTGATCGCCAGAAACTTCACGCCTTGCGGCCCGTACTTGAGCACGGTCTCGCGGGTCACTTCGTCGGAGCCTTTCACGAACGGACAATGATTGCAGGTGAAAAAGACGACCAGCGCCTTGGCGTCCGCGAAATCTTGCAAGCTGTAGTGCTTGCCGTCCGTCGCGAGCAGGTTGAAGTCCGGAGCTTTCTCTCCGAGTTGCAGGGTAAATGCCATAGTTCCAATCTCTCCTCTATTTGAATAGTTGATTGTTGCCGAATGGATCAGGCTTGCTGTTCTTCCGCGTAGAGCACCGTCGACAAGTAGCGTTCGCCGTTGCTGGGGATGACGGCGACGACCCGCTTGCCCGCACCGAGCGTCTCCGCCAGACGAAGCGCCGCGTGAACGGCCGCTCCCGAGGAGATGCCACCGAGAATCCCTTCTTCCCTGGCGACGAGCCGGGCCGTCTCGAACGCTTGCTCGTTCGTGACCTGCAGCACCTCGTTATAGATGCTCGTGTCCAGGATGGACGGGACGAAGCCGGCGCCGATGCCCTGAATTTTGTGCGGGCTCGGACTGCCGCCCGACAAGACCGGGGAAGCAGCGGGCTCTACCGCCACGATCCGGATATCCGGATAGCGGCCACGCAGCACCTCGCCTGCGCCTGTAATGGTGCCGCCCGTGCCGATGCCGGCGACGAAGCCGTCGAGCTGCCCGCCCAATGAGTCGATCGCTGCCACGATCTCCGGGCCGGTCGTCTCGCGGTGGATCTTGACGTTCGCCTGATTGTCGAACTGCTGCGCGGGGAAATAGTCGGGATTGCGGTCCAGAATTTCCTTGGCGACGCGAATCGCGCCCTTCATCCCTTCGCTTCCCGGCGTAAGCACAAGCTCCGCGCCATACGCTCGCAGCAGATTGCGCCTCTCCACGCTCATCGTCTCCGGCATGACCAGCACCGCGCGGTAGCCTCTGGCGGCAGCGACCAGCGCGATGCCGATGCCCGTATTGCCGCTCGTCGCTTCGACGATCGTGTCGCCGGGCTTCAGCTTTCCTTCGCGCTCGGCCTCTTCGATAATGCTGATCGCGATGCGATCCTTGACGCTGCTGCCCGGATTGAAGAACTCCAGCTTCAAGTAAATTTCCGCGCTGCCCTGCGGCACGATCTTGTTCAGCCGCACCAGCGGCGTATCGCCGATCAGCTCCGTAATGCTGTTGGCCACTCGTACCATCTTACAGCCCCCTCTTGAGCTTGCTGTTCAGGAAACCGGTCGTGACCTCGAACGCCGAGTCCAGCGCTTCGTTCGCGCCTTCGTAAGGATGGGAGGCGTTGAACGTATGGTTCGCTCCCGGGATCGAAGCATAGGTCTGATTCGGTGCCAACTGCTGCAGCCGGTTCACGAAGGAAAGCAGTCTCTCGCTGTCTCCGTCTCCCTGTACGATCAGCGCCGGCTGGCTCAGCTCGGCAAAATGCTTGGCCGTATCGAACCGCGCCGGGTTCGCTTCGTAATCCAGCGCCACGGCCTTCTGCAGCGGACTCAGATCCGGTTCCCCGCTGGAACGGATCGGCGATGCGCCGCCGTTCCACACGACGACCGCTCCGATTCGTCCGGGATTCTCGCCGGCGTACACGATCGAGCTTCCTCCCGCCCGGCTGTGTCCGAGCAGCGCCGTCCGCTCCGGATCGGCTTCCTCCGGGAACGGAAGCCGCCCTTCGAGCGCATAGCGCACGATCGCGTCAATGTCCAGCAGCTCCTGCGACAGCGTGCCGGCTTTGGCCGACCGCTCGTCGTCCAACCCGTCCTCCGCGGCCGTAATCCGCGAGAAATCGAAGCCGACCGCGTAATAACCGCGAGCCGCGAACCGATCTGTCACGTCCGGCCAGAAGCCCCAATCCTGATGCCCTCTGAAGCCGTGGGCGACGATGACGATCGGCTTGCGAGCGCCGTCTCCCGACGTTTTGACGCGGCCTCTCAGCCTCAGACCGTCATTCAGTGCAATGTCGAACGTTTCCGTTTTCAGCGTTTGTTCCGGCATATTGATCGCTCCTCTACTTCGTATTTTTTAACGTTTCCAGGTCCTTGTTGATCTTCTCCTCCGCCGTGCGCAGCGCGGTGTTGACGTCCGCTCCCTTGAGGGCGATGTCGCTGGCCGCTTCGGTCAAATACTTGGACACCTTGCGCTCGTTCACATGCTCGTTGCTGAGCGGGCGCGGCGTCGCCTTGAAAATGTTCTCGATCGTCTTGCCCTTCAGCACCTCGATGTCCGCGCCGTATTCCTTCTCCAGCTCCGGATCGTTCAGCACCGATACGCGGCCGTTGCGGCTGACGAGCCGCTGCACTTCGTCGGACAGCAAGTAATTCAGCACCTGGTACGCTTCCTCTTGGTGCGCGCCGCCCTTGGTGACGCCGAAACGGTGCACGTTGATTTTCAGACTCGTTCCCAGCGCTTCTTCGAAGTTCGGATGCGGGGCGAAATCCCAGTTCAACGTGACCCCCTGCTTCCGCAGCTCCTCGAGCGGCCCGACAAGCTGGGCCAGATTGTGCGAATACATGGCCAGGTTCCGGTCTACGTAGAACACGTCGTCCTTGTCGTCATGACGATAGTCGTCGCCCTGCACGAAGCCCGGAATGTCGTACAGCTTCTTGATCGTCTGGAACACCTTCGTCCATGCCTCGTTCGTAACGGCCGCTTTCTCCGTCACGGGATCGATCAGATCGAGAGATAGACTGCTTCCCAGCTTGCTCGGCGTCAAGTCGATGCCGATGTAATTCACCCCGTCGTCGCTGCGGGTCAGCTTCTTGGCAATGTCGATGATCTCGTCCCACGTTTTCAGTTCATTGATGTAAGGAACGTTAAACCGGTCGAAAATATCCTTGTTCACGTAGATGACCGGCAGGTTGATCGAGAACGGGAATTGATTGCCCTCGGACGACTGGTTGATGGCGCTGACGACTTCCGGCTTCAGCCGGCTTTCGTCGTAGCCGTATTTCGCCTTCAGCGGCGCCAGATCGGCCAGCAAGTCCTTCTCCTTGAGCTCGCCGTAGCTGCCTCCGAAGATCAGGTCGGGAATCGTCCCGGCGGTCAGCAGCGGCTCGATCGGATCTCCTTCCGGGATGTCCAGCAGCTTGATTTGGATATGGGGAAACTTCTTCTCCACCGGGGCAAAATAAGTTTCCACCTCCGTCTGCGTCAGAGTGACGCCTCCGTATTTGAATATCGTAAGCTCGATCTGTTCCTTCTCTTCCTCAACCGCTTGCTGCGAACTCGCGGCTGCCGGTGCCTCCGTCGGAGCCGACCCGGTCTTCACTTCCTTCTGGGCGCAGGCCGCGACCAGCACCAGCATCAAGACGAACAGCGTCATTCCTATTTTCTTCATTTCTTTTATCCTCCTTTTCGGATATGCATAGTATGGATTATTTGCATAAGAGTAGAAGCGATATTACCGACGCAATAACATCGATTTCTCCTCCGTCCGAAACGGTCGGGTTCACAGTCATTATTCGCCTCGGGCGATGCCGCTCCGCGCTTGGCGCAAAATCGGGGTCGTATCGTTGGCCGCCATGGACACCTTGCCGCGGCTGCCGAATCCGATAATGGCTCTCCAACTGCCCAATAAATCACGATCGATCAGATCCTGCTCCGTTACCGCTACCTTCTCGTCCGCATGATGCGCGACGAACAGCGCGTCTACAGGGCAATAAGCCTCGCACATGTAACAGGTTTGACAATCCTCCTGTCTGGCAATGACCGGCAGTCCGTCCTCGTTCGTATCGAACACGTTGGTCGGACATACCTTGACGCACAGTCCGCATTGAATGCATCGATCTTCGCTGACCAGCTCAATCATACGCTCTGCCGCTCCTTCACGACGACCGCCGGCGTTATCGAGCCATAGCGGCGGGGCACGTCCTCCCAGCGATGCCGAATGTCCCCGATGCCCGATAACAGCAGCCTGCTGCTCATTGCCTCGTCCAACTCCGGATACTCCGTCATCGTATGCATGCCTCGCGTCTCCTTGCGGATCAGCGCGGCCGAGTACATCCAGCGCGCGTTAATGACCATGGCGGCCGTTTCCCGCGCCTGTACCCTTGCGGTAGCGGAGGAATCCACGCTTCCGCGTACGAGCGGCCACTGCTTGTGCAGCCGTTCCAGCGACGCCGCAATGATCGGCTCGCTGCGGAAATAATTGATGCCCAACGGGAACATCTCGTTCTGAACGGCCTTGACCACCTCGCGCACCGGGATCGGCTCGGCCGATTCGGCCGTATGGCGCAAGCCGTAGCGCCCTGCCGGCCGCAAATCGCGATGGTTCGCGGACTTGCCGTGCGCCAGCGCATGCTCCGCAGCGCCCTTGCCCGACCACGTGCCGGAAGCGATGGCCCAAGAGGCGTTGTAGGCCCCTCCGCCGGAGCGCGCTCCCGCGGTCTTCTCCCGGGAAGCCGCGTCTCCCGCGGCGAACAGTCCCGGAACCGTCGTGGAGCAATAGTCGCCGACGAGCCGTATCCCTCCCGTTCCGCGGATCGTTCCCTCGTAGCGCATCTTGATCGGGAATTTCTGCGTGAACGGATCGATGCCGGCCCGATCGAACGGCACAAACCATAGCGGCGTCGAGGCCCGGATAATCGCCTGCTTCTCGGGCGTATTGCCGTGCGTCAGCATGGCGTACACCGGCCCTTTGTGCAGATGCACGGCGAAGAAATGGTCCTGGCGGGGGCCGCCCTCGTGGATGACGTTGCCCGCTTCGTCGTAGAAGGAAGCGAAGCCGAGTACGCGGTTGCGCGTCACGGTGCCGAACGCCGCGGTCGTCGCGTATTGGCGGCTGAACTCCATGCCGGACATTTCTACGCCAAGCTCCGCCGCCATCAACTGTCCGTCTCCCGTCTGGACGTTGCAGCCCAGCCCCTTGCTGAGGAAGGCGCAGCCGCCCGTAGCCAGAATGACCGAATGCGCGCGAACCTCCCACGACTTGCCGCTGAGCCGGTTCACGCCTCTCGCCCCGCCGACGCCGTGCTCGTCCGTGAGCAGTTCCAACGCCGGATGCTGATCGAGAATCGTGACGCCCGCTTTCTTGACGACCCTGCGCATCAGCTCCATATACTCAGGTCCCTGCATATGCGCTTTGTACAGATTGCCGTTCTCGTCCAGCGGGAACCGGTAGCCCCATTGCTCCACCAGTTGAATGTTCAGATAAGCCTGCTCCATCAGACGATAGATCCACGGCTCCTCCGACAGATAACCTCCCGACTTCAGCCGGTCGGCGACCGCCTTCTCCCGCTTCTCCTTATCCGGCTCCACGTAGAGAAATCCGGTGCCTCCCGGAGCGGTAGCTCCGCTGGTGCCCAGGTATCCCTTGTCCGCCAGCACCGTTCGAGCCCCGTGAGAGGCCGCGCTCCAAGCCGCCCATGCCCCCGCGGGACCGCCGCCGATGACGAGCACGTCGGCGACCAATCGTTCCTCCGGCTGCTCGCTAACCATGACCCTCACTCCTTTCCTTAGAGGCGGTTCAAAAGTCCGCTATTGATCACAAAACCTCTCTTATTCGCCTGTAGGAACCGGCAGAAGACTGTCCGCCAGCGGGCGTCTCCCGTTCGGCTGCTCGGCTTCGCGGAACGATTCGTCCAGCGCCGAAGCGTCCCCGCGATAGCCAAGGGCGATGACAGCGTGCAGCGCGACGGAATCCGGAACCTGCAGCGTCTCTCTCGCAATATCGTGTTCGAAGCCTCCGATCGCCCGGGTAGACAAGCCGAGCAATCTGGCTTGGAACGCCAACGTCGCCCATGCGGCCCCCGCGTCGAAGGCGTGTGAGCCCAGCGGATCTCCGTTCTCCTTGACCGTCACCGAGGCGATCAGCAGCAGCACCGGCGCTTGGTCCGCCCACAGCCGGTTGCGCGGCTTGACGAACTTGCGGAACTGCGCGCGCTCCGCCTCCGATCTGGCGACATAGAAGCGCCAAGGCTGCTGATTGCCGCCGGACGGTGCCCAGCGGGCGGCTTCCAATACGGTGAACAGCGTGTCGTCGGACACTTCCCGCTGTTCATAGGATCGCGGAGACCACCGGTTCAAGATGAGCGGATGCACGGGATAGTCCGGCTTTCTTGCGGCCTCTACCTCCGGAGCATACGTTTGTTGTGCCAGCAATTGATTGGATTGAACGGGTACAGCACTCATGCATTGTCATTCCTCTCTATAGTTGATTCAAGATGGCTTCAAGCTTCAGCCGGTCGCAGGCGATCGCACGTCGGATATTCCGGCCGCGCGCACCGGCCTGGCCGGCAAAATCCGGTTGATGAACGGCGTCTGGTCGATCGCCGCCAGCTTCGTTCGTCCCGGTCCCCAGCCGAGCGTAGCTCTCCAGCTTCCGAGCACGCCCTGCTCCGCGAGCGCGGCCTCGTCGACTTCTACCTGTTCGTCGGAGTACGGAGATACGTACAGCGCATCGACGGGGCAGTACGCCTCGCAGATGAAGCAGGTCTGGCAATCCTCTTGCCTGGCGATAACGGGAGCGGCCTCGGTCTTGTCGAAGACGTTGGTCGGGCATACCTTCACGCATAGATTGCAGCCTATGCAGCGGTCCGTGCTAACCAGCTCTATCATTGCGCTTACGCCCCCTGTTCCGTTCCCGGGCAGGATGCCGCCGAAGCTCCGCCGAGGAAAGTGCGGTCCGGCCGCGTCTGAATCGTCTCCAAGCCCGAGACGAGCAGCCGGTGATGCTGACTCGGATCTTCGTCCGGATACTCCGCGAGCAGATGCAGTCCCGCTCCACGAGTCTCCTTGCGAGCCAGCCCAGCCGTATAGATCCATCTGGCCGTTGCCGCCATCGCCGCCGCCTCGCGGGCATGGACGCGCTCGTGGACGTTGCCCGGCGCCTGCTCGTTCACGCTTGGCCAGTAGCTGTGCAGCTTGTTCAACGCCGCCTTCAAGCCGGCCTCGGAACGAAAATAGTTGATCTGCAGCGGGAACACCTGATCCTGAATCGCGCGCACCAACTCCGCGGTCTCCACTCGCGGCGACGAGAGCGTCCTTACGCCGGTCGTCTCTGCCAAGCCGTAGCGGCCGGCTGAACGAAGCTGCCGTGCAGCGGCTCCCGTACGCTGAGACAAGGCGTATCGGGCCGCCCCTTCTCCCGACCAGGTGCCGGAGCAGATCGCCCAGGACGCGTTAAACGCGCCGCCGCCGGAAGCGGCTCCCGTAATGCGCTCCCTCGTCGCAGCATCGCCGGCTGCGTACAGGCCGGGCACCGTCGTCTCGCAATAATCGCCGACGATCCGCAGTCCGCCCGTTCCCCGAACGGTGCCTTCGTAACGAAGCGTCAGCGGGAACGGCTGTGTGAACACGTCGATGCCGACCCGGTCGTACGGCAGGAAGAAGATGGCGTGCGACGAGCGCAGAATGGCCCGCTTCTCCGGCGTGTCGGCCTTGTTCATGATGGCGTAGACCGGCCCTTCGAGCAGCCGCTCGGCCAGAAAATCGCCGTTGCGGGAGCCCTTCAGCTCCTTCCCGTCCTGATCGTAGTAGGTCGCCCAGCCGAGCAATCTGGAGCGCGTATTGGAGCTGAAGGCCGGCGCCGGCGCGTACCGGCGCGAGAATTCCATGCCCGACAGCTCCGCCCCGACCTCCGCGCCCATCAGATACCCATCCCCGGTCAACACGTTGCAGCCGAGTCCCTTGCTCAGGAAGGCGCAGCCCCCAGTCGCGATCACGACCGCGCTGGCCTTGACCTCCCAATCCTTCCCTTGCTGGCGAAGCGCGCCTCTGGCTCCGCCGACGCCATGCTCGTCGACGAGCAGCTCCAGCGCGGGCGCGTGGTCCAGCACCTTGACGCCGGCCTTCTTCACCGTCTTGCGCATCAGCGCCATATATTCGGGTCCCTGCAGGTGATTGCGCTGGGGAACGCCATTCTCGTCCCGAACGAACGGATAGCCCCACTGCTCGACCCGCTCCAGGTTGATATAGACTTGATCCAGCACGCGATGAATCCAGCCTGCTTCCGACAAGTACCCGCCGGAGGCCATTCTCTCCCGCACCGCCTTGTCTCTCATCTCCTTGTCCGGCGGCAGGTACAGCAGATTCGTCCCTCCGGGCGCCGTCGCTCCGCTTGAACCCAGATAGCCTTTGTCGACAAGCACGACCTTGGCTCCCTGGGATGCGGCGCTCCAGGCGGCCCAAGCGCCGGCAGGCCCACCGCCTATGACCAGCACGTCCGCCGTCAGCTTTAATGCCGTTTCCCCACTCATTGCGATTCCTCCGTCTCCCTGTTAGCGCGGGCTTGCCCATCCCCATCCTCCGGAATGGTTCGCCCGTAATCCTTCTGTCGTCCTCTTCTTCTCCTTCCGTGCGGCATTCCGCCTTCTTAACTTGCGTCTGTATGCATACAAAAAAAGATGCACGTCCCCTTCATGCCAGCGATACGTTCATCCGTGTACGCCTGCAGCAAGAGAACCTACATCTCCATTGGAATGGTCAATGTCTGAAGCAAAGCCAATAATACCAAGTGAAATAGTTTGAGTTTATTGCCATCATCCTACCATGCGATATATCGTATGTCAACACGTCATTTTCGATAGAGTATTTCCGGAGGAGTCGGCCCCTGTTGTCATGTCCGCGCATCTGCAATCGTAAATATGGATTAACGGAGCTCGTACGCCAACCATTTCGTCTCGGGAGGGAAACGACATGAAAATTACGTCCGGAGGATTCGAAGCCGTCTACCACGGAAGAGTGTTCGCCTACGACATGAACCCGATCGAGATCGTTCTTTCGGAGGAGCACGACCCGCTGACGTTCGTCTTCTGCGTGGAGTACGAGCCGGAGAGAAACGACTTTACGACCGATATCCGGCTCGTCCGCTACAACGAGGTGCGCATCGCCTGCGTCAACTTCCCCAGGGGCAAGCCGACCGGCAACCGGGACATGATTCACCTCGGAGTGCTGAACAATCGCAAGCTCTCTCTCCGATACGAGGTTACGATCAACTACGAAGCGACGAACTGGTCGCTTACGTTCACCTTTTTCGCGGGAGAGGGGGTCCCGGATCATGAATAAAATCGAGATTCAGGACCCGAAAGTGGCCAGCAAAATTATCGCCGCGAACTCGGAGAGCGAGAAGCGCAAAGCCGAGCTGGGCTTCCTGGGCAAGTTTTTCGGCTCGGGGGACAACGTTCGCTTGTATATCGTCGGCACGATCGCACTCGCCGTTCTGCTGATCGCCTTGGTCTACACGCTGACGCCCGAGAAGTTCCGCTCGCCCGACTTCGGCCTGAAGGAAATGTGGACGCTCGTCGTTCTCCCCGTCGAGTCGACGATTATCGGCTACCTGATCGGATCTCGTTCGAAGGCCGGCGGGGGATAGCCGGAAAATAAAACGGGAGCCTCCCCAGTCGACATGGACGACTTAAGGGAGGCTCCCGAATAAAGAACTATTTTGTGCCGGCCAGCCAGTTCGCCAGCTCTTCCGTCTGCGACAGCACCGACAACGGGTCGTTGAAATAGGAGCGCTCATTGCGCCATACGTAGGTTCGGCCGTTCTTGACCGCATTCACCTTCGACCAGATCGGGTCGTTCTCGATCTCTTCGAGCGATTTTTCCGTAGTCAGAACGATATAGTCACCCGCGAACTCTTCCAGCACCTCCAGAGAGATTTGAAGATATCCGTCCTCCTCCTTCAGAATGTCAACGTTGGAATCCGGCATTGCCCGCCCGAAATTGCGGTAGATCGGCACTCCGCCGCGCCCCATATCGTCCCCGTACATCGACAGCGACTTCTCCGACCATTCGAAAATCGTAAACGTGGCATCCGCGGGCACGGCCGCATCGACTTTCTCCTTGGCCGCGGCGATCCGCGCTGCGTAATCTCCCACCCATTGCTTGGCTTCCTCCGTGCGGCCGAGCAGGTCTCCGAAGAAGAGAACTTCCTCCTCGATCGTCTGGAAAGCGCCCCACGGAATCGGAATGGTCGGCGCGATCTTGCTGTAGTTGTCGTACTCCTGCTGATCGGACGTCATCAGGATGATCAAGTCGGGCTCCAGGGCGATCAGCTTCTCGAAAGAAACGTCCGCCGACGAGGTTCCTACGAGCTCGATGCCGTCCTTCAGCTTCTCGAAATACGGGTTGTCCAGCACGCGGTTCGTCGAAGCGATCGGTTGAACTCCGACCGCCAGTATGCTGCTTACGTATTGGATGGCCGCAATCTTCATCGGCTTGGCCGGCACCTCCAGCTCGCCGAACAACGTATTGACCATTTTCGTCGTCTTCGTCTGCTGCGCTTCCTGCTCCGTACCGACCTTCGGCGCCAGGCTGGCGGACGGGCTGGCGCTCGCCGTCTGACCGGCGGACGCTCCCGCCGCTTTGTCGGCCGCGCCTCCCCCTCCGCAAGCGGTCAGCAGCAGCGTTACTCCGAGCAGCAGGCTCATGGCTTTGTTCATTCGCGGCATGTTTCGTTCTCCTCCGAACTGCAAGTGATATTGATTTTCATTATCACTTACAATGTACCACGGGAGCCCGTCGCCCTCCATGGACAATCCGTACCCCTCGTATGGAGAAAAAGGCATCTGCTTGCCCGCGTCCTGCCGATAACTGCCGGGCGAGCAGCCCAGGTTTTTCTTGAACAGCCGGTTAAAGTAAAACATATCGTCGTAGCCCACGATCTGGGCGATCTCTCCGACCGAAGCGGACGTGCCGCGCAGAAGCTCGCAAGCTTTGCCCAGGCGAATACGGATCAGATAGTCGATCGGACTCGCTCCGGTCTCCTTCTTGAACCGCCTCGCAAGATACTTGGGATTGTATCCGCAAGCTTGGCCCAGACTCTCCAGCGTATGCGGCCGGTTGAAGTGCTCCTGCAAATAATCGATGACCTGCCGCTTCAATTCCGGAGGCTTCGGCTCGGGGCGGCCTTTCTGATGCAGCATCTCGGCAATAAACCGGTAAAACAGCGATTTGAGCAGCAGCCGGTCTCTGCCCGAGGACTGCCCCGCTCTATGCATTCGTTCCAGAAGTTCATATAGTACGAGAGGCTGGACGGGGGCAAAAGAGAAATCGGGCGGATACGCGGCATCCGTCCTCCGTCTGCGCCAGAACGGGGCTTCGGCCCGGTAGCTGAGCATGTAGGATTCGAAGGGCTCGCTCGCCGAAATCTCCATGCGCGTATTCTGACGGAGGTGCAGCATAAGAAAGGGCTCCAGCGGCCGCGCATCCTCGTTCGCGAGCAGCATCGCCTTGCCGCTGCAGGCCAGCAGAAAAACGTTGGAGGAGAGCACGTCCCGGTACGGGGACTGTCCTTCCGCCAGCGTAAGCTTGCTTACCTCCTGCACCCGAACCTGCAGCTCGTCCCAGAGCTCGTATTCCTCATCCCGATTGTTGTCCATCGCCCTTCCCAGTCCCCTCTTGACCGCTGCCTCTTTTTCCTGATTATACAGGTTTCCGTCCCGGATGATCAAAAGCGGCCGTTCGCCCGCATAAAGCGCAATACAGCGACAGACTCTCGCAACAAACCGAAGCGGCGATCCCCCTATAATGATAGTCGTAAGAGACAAAACGTCCCAACGACGAGGAGGCATACGCCCAATGAATTGGCAATCGGCTATCGAACAGACTCTCCGCACGACAACCGCCAACATCGCCCGCTTCGGGGACCAATTCCCGATCGTCAGCAAAGGAACCGAGAAGTATGAGCTGGAGGATCAAACGTCCTGGACGGAAGGCTTCTGGGTCGGCATTCTATGGCTTTCCTACGAGTACGGACAGGACCCGGCTATTCGCGAAGCCGCGGTCGGCGCCGTCGCTTCCATGAAGCGCCGTGTGGAGCAGGGCAGCCATCTGGACCATCACGATATCGGCTTTCTGTATTCGCTGTCCGCCAAGGCGCAATGGATCGTGGAAAAGGACGAACAAGCGAGAGAAATCGCTCTGCGGGCCGCGGACGTGATGATGAAGAGGTGGAGACCGGATTCGCAGCTGTTCCAGGCTTGGGGCCCCGAAGGCGATCCCGACAACGGCGGGCGCATCATTATCGACTGTCTGATGAATCTTCCGCTGCTCTTCTGGGCGACCGAGCAGACCGGCGATCCCCTCTATGCCGAGCGAGCCCGCATCCATGCCGAGAAAAGCCGGCGCTTCCTCGTCAGAGGCGACGACTCGTCCTACCACACGTTCTACTTCGATCAGAAGACAGGAGACTCCGTTCGCGGAGGCACTCACCAAGGCTTTCGGGACGGATCAACTTGGACAAGGGGACAGGCCTGGGGCATCTACGGCTTTGCGCTGGCCTACCGGTATACACGAGAGCCTTCGTTTCTGGAAACGGCTGTGAGATTGGCGAAGTATTTTATCGCTCATCTCCCCGCGGACCAGGTCGCCTACTGGGATTTCGACGCTCCGCAGCAGGAAGGCACGGCAAGGGACAGCTCCGCTTCGGCCATCGCCGCGTGCGGCATGCTGGAGATCGCCGCGCATCTGCCCGAGGGGGATCCGCAGCGGCAGGTGCTGCTCGGTTCCGTCAACCGGTCGATGGCCTCGTTAACCGAGCGTTATTTTACGGCGGGCGATCCCGCGGAGGAAGGCTTACTGCGCCATGGCTCCTATTCGGTCAGGGGGGACATTTCTCCCGACGACTTCGTCATCTGGGGAGACTACTTCTATCTCGAAGCGCTGCTCCGGCTTCACAAGGGCACGCCGGGATACTGGTACGAACGTTAGTCCGCGTCGGGCCGAGGGCATTCCCTAGGGCGTGTATGCAAACCCGCTCAGAGGCATCTATCACCTCCCCTGCTGCGTCACTTTTGCTTGACGTACCTCCGGTACGCCTTCACAAAAGTTCCTTGCATGGAACGAAAATTCGGCAATATCTGCGATCCTCGGAGTATGCATACACGCCCTAGCCAGCGGTTGCGCGCGCTCGCGGGTGCTCCCTATAATGTAAGAAAGCGGATTCGCACCCGACAAGGAGAGCTTGGCGCAATGAACAAGCATACGCAGATCGGATTGGAGCCCGGTTCGTTCCTGTACACCTACATGAAGCGCGACCTGGAATCGTATTGGCACCATGCGCACCGGGGGATCGAAATTCTCTATATCTACGAAGGCCAGGGAGAAATCCGGGTGGACAACCTAACCTATCCGATCGAGCACCACTCCCTGGTCTGGTTCCAACCCTATCAACTGCACCGGGTTTCCGTCCCTGCGATGTCGAACCGCGCTTACGTCCGCACCAACCTGACGTTCGATCCGCAATTCGCCGTTCGTTATTTGGCTCCGTTCCCGGATTTGGAACGGTTTTTTCGCATGCTCTGGAACGGGCATCTCCAGCGGCAGTATTTCCCTTCCTTGCAGGATATCCCGCTGGCGGAACTGCTGCGGGAGCTCCATGAAGCAGCCTCCGGTTCCTCTCCAAGCCGGGAAGAGGAGGTCGGCCTGCTTATGCTCTCTTTGCTTCGCCTGCTGAAGAAGCATCTGTTTACCCGCGAGGCCGACGCCGCAGACATCCCCTCTCGCGCGCGGTCGCACTCGGAGAAGATCGCCGAATGGCTCGACGCCCACTACAAGCGGCCGTTCAGGCTCGAAGAGCTGGCATCCAGCCTTCATCTGTCCCCCTACCACGTCTCCCACGTATTCAAGAAATCCACCGGCATGACGCCGTCCGACTATTTGACGAGACGCCGCATCCGCGAAGCTTGCGCGCTTCTGGCCAACACCTCGCTCTCCGTCGGGGAGATCGCTTCGCAGCTTGGGGGACTCACCTCCTCTTATTTCTGCCAAATGTTCAAGAAAGCGAAGGGCGTATCGCCCGATCAGTATCGCAAGAGCATATACTAAGGCTCCGTCTCCGGCGGCTTCGTCGTCGCACCCGTGCGCATCGGCGCCGCTGTCCGCCTGCCCGGCGCGAACAACCGCGACGGATGGCGCGATAGCTGCATTTAAGTTTCATTTAAGACTCGCCGGTTACAGTAGGGGCATACCTTAGCGAAGGGAAGTGCCCCATATATGTTGAAAAGAACTTCATCCTTACTGCTCGCCCTGCTGATCGCGCTCACCTGTGCCGTGTCCGCATCGGCTGCGAGCGCGGACGGGGAAACGGTTATCCGGCTGTCCGACGCCGGAGTAACGGTGGACGGCCAAGCGGCCTCGTCCGATCCCGGCTCCGCCGTATACGTCGGAGCGAAGATCGTCTATTACGAGGCCGGACGAGGCAGCGACTACGGAGAGGGGACGGCCGCCGACGAACATACCGCCGAAGAAGCGGCCGCTCACACGGTCGTGACGATTACCCAACCCGGAACGTATCGCGTCTCCGGCACCTTATCGGCCGGCCAACTCGCCGTCGATCTGGGCAAGGACGCCGCGGAAGACCCGACGGCGGTCGTCGTCCTGATTCTGGACGGGGCGGATATTACCAGCACGGTCGCGCCTGCCGTCATTTTCTACAATGTGTACGAGCCTTACAGCTCCAAGGAGGATACGAAGGGCGTCACCGATCTGTCCAAGGCCGGCGCGCAGGTCGTCCTGGCGGACGGTTCGGTCAACAAAGCGACAGGCTCGCACATCGCCCGCATCTACAAGGAAGGATCGACCAAAAAGCTGCACAAGTATGACGGAGCGTTCTATTCCAAAATGTCGATGAACATTTCCGGAGAATCTGCCGGCACCGGGAAGCTGTATATCGAAGGAGACAACGAAGGGCTCAATTCGGAGCTGCATCTGACGATCAACGGCGGCAACATCGACATCAAGTCGCAGGACGACGGCATCAACACGAACGAAGACGGCATCTCCGTGACGACGATCAACGGCGGCAGTCTGAAAGTGAACGCCGGACTCGGCGCGGAAGGAGACGGCATCGACTCCAACGGCTATCTGACGATCAACGGCGGGACGATCGTGACCCAATCCAACGAGAGAAGCCCCGACGGAGGCATCGACGCGGACATGGACATTTCCCTTAACGGGGGGACGGTCATCGCGCTCGGCACCCGCAACGATGCGGCGAGCTCCGGCTCCAAGCAGACGTTCATCGAGCTGGCTTTCGCTTCGACGCAAGCCGCGGGCAGCGTTGTCAAGCTGACGGACGCGGGCGGCAAAGCCCTGCTGACGCACACGGCGGAGAAAGCGTTCCAGAGCGTCACCTTCAGCTCGCCGGAGCTGGCTCTGAATACCGAATACCGCGTGTATATCAACGAGATCGAGCAGCAGTACACCGGCAATTCCTTCGGCATGATGGGCGGATTCGGAGCGCCTCCCGGCAACGGACAGGCTCCTGGCAATGGACAGGCTCCCGGGGAAGCTCCTCCGGCCGGCGGCCAAGGCCAAGGTCCGGTTCCGGGGCAGACGCCTCCCGAAGGAAGCGGATTCCCTGGGACAAGGCCGGAGGGCATGCCCGATTTCCCGGAAGGCTTCGATCCGCAGCAGAATCGGCCTAATCCCGATTCCGACGCCGTCGGTTCCGTATCGTTCGTCATTACCGATACGGTTCACAGCTTCTCCGGCATCTCGGATTCCGCCGACGCCTCGGGCAAGCAGCGCGTGACCTTCAGCGTCAACGACGGAGCCGGCTTGACCGGATCGGCGTCCGGCAGCAAGCCGAAGCTGACGTCCATCGAAGCGAGCGCAGACGTGCCCGACTGGGACATTCAGATTACGGTGACGGACGTCCCTTCGGAAAACTATTCCGAGACCCGCTTGCTCTCCGAGCTCCAAGGCTCCCTCTCGGACATTCTGCCCGAGGCGGACGGAACGTATCGCCTCACCGTCGCCGTCGTCTCCGGCAACGCCGAGTACGTCGGCGTATCGCAGTGGCAATTCACGATCGGCGGCTTGCCCTTCACGGACGTCGACCCGTCGGACCGCGCCTACGGCGCGATCAAGGCACTGTACGAGAAAGGCGTCATGAACGGAACCGGAGCGGCCAGCTTCTCCCCGAACGCCCCAGTGAGCCGGGCCGCGGCCATTACGGTGCTGGGCAGGCTGCTGGAGGCGAAGACGGCCGAGAGCGGACTGTTCCCCGACGTCAAGGCGGGGACGTGGTACAGCGGCTACGTCGGCTGGGCGGTCGACAACGGGCTCGTGCAAGGCGACAATACGGGCAAGTTCCGCCCCGATGACTCCCTCACCGCCGCGCACATGCAGCTGATTCTGGACCGCTACGCCGCTCTGAGCGGCAAGGAACCGGTTGCCCTGAGCAGCGCAGGCAGCCAGCTTACGCGCGCCGAGCTGGCAGTTGCCCTCGCCGCCTTGCTGTAAGTCGTATGAACGTGAAAGGCAGCGCCTTCGGCCCCCTATTGCGGGGTCGCAGGCGCTGCCTTTTTTGGAGCTGGATCAGGATTATCAGGATTATCAGGATTCGAAGCGAACGTCCGCGGCTTCTCCGTTCCGCAGAGAATACGTTTGTTCGCGACCGTCCGCCGTCACCGTCAGGAGAACGTTTCCTTCCTCGGACCGGCTTACGCGCAGATCGAAGCTCCGTCCGAACGCCTGGATGCCCGACAGCGCCATCGACGGCCAGCTTTCCGGCAGTCTCGGGGCACAAGAGAAGGATGCGAGCCCGGTCGGGGAAATGCCGAACAGCCCCTCCGTTACGATGCGTCCGTACAGCGCGCTCTCCGCGGACAGATGCCGCTGGTTCCCTTCCGGATACGCCTCCACCGCGTAAGGCACATGATCCCCGAGCAGTCGCCGCCTCGAATACGCGGACCATCTATCCAGCGCCTTGCCGGTTTCTCCCGCCACGAACAGCGCGCGCAAGCCGTACAGCGTGGAACGATCCCAAAATACCGTGTCCCCGGCCTGCGTCGCCAGACCGTCCTCCGTCCATAGACGGGGAGAGAGCATGGCCGCGATCGTGCCGTCTTTGCGCTCCGTGATGCCGAGAGACAGCGGCAGACCGATCCAGGAGCGCAGAACATCGTTGCCCTCATAGTAGCGATAAGTTCGGAAGCCCTCTACCTCCGCGCCGAAATAAGCTTCAATCGCTTCGCGCAGCTCGGACGCCGACTTCGCCGCGGCTTCGGCTTCCGCCGGCAAACCCAGCTCCCGCGCAAGCGCCGAAGCGTAATGGAAACCGCCGTAAGCCAGCGCGGATGTGGACAGATTCGCCGAACCAGTCGGGAACCGGCCTTCGAGCTCATCCGAGTCGGAGGCAACGACTCCCTCCGGTGTCAGACGGCTTCTGCAATAGTCCAGACACCAGGAGATCGCAGGCCACAGCTCCTCGGCTATCTCCCGGCTGCCCGCCGCCAGCGCGAACTTCGACGCTCCGTACGCGTACATGGCCGCATCGCCGCGGTCCCCCGCCCCTTCCCAAATATCTATGCCTTCGGAGATGACGGAGCTCGGGATCGGCACGTTGTCCGGCCCCATGAAAGGCATATACAGACGGAAAGCGTTCAAGCTGGCCTCGATCGCGGGACCGTCTCCCAGATAGGCGAAGAAAGGAGCCGCGTACTCGATCTGGTCGTTCGTCCAGACGGCGGCATAGTAGTGCCCTCCTCCAGGGCTGTGCAGCAGTCCGTATTTCGTGCGGAACAGGCTCTCCGAAGCCCGGAGCTTGGCGAACTCGAACATCCGGCCGAGAACCGGGTCCGGCGATTCGAAGCGGAGCTTGCCCCGCAGCGCTTCGAGCTGCCCCCGCCGCCTGCTCTCTTCCTCGGCATGATCCAGAGCTTCAAGACGCTCGCTCCATCTGCGCCCGACGTACGACAGTCTGAACTCGGCGCTCTCGCCGGGCTGCACGACGATCGGTCCGGACGCGTCGACGACGGCTTCCATCGCGTAGATTCCGCCGATGCCTCTGCCGCGGCGGGAATACCCGGACGGCTCCGCCTCCAGGACGACGGAATGGCCCGTCCCGTTCGTAATCGTTACCGTCTCCAGCAGCGCGGGACTCTCGGAAGCCGGGAACAGGACGCGGCGCACCGTCAGTCCTTCCTCCGTCTCGCTCTCGATCTCCAGCAGCCCGTCGAACGCGACGAGGCGCGGCCGTTCCGGGGACAGGAGCCGCCCGTTCGCCTTAAAGCGGGGAATCGCCTCCTCGGGATATTCGTGCATCAGGCTGGCGTGCGTATTGTTCGGTATCGTACGCAGCATCGGCCATACGACATGCCTGACGAGAAGCAGCTCCCCCGCCTCGTCGACGCCGTAACGAACGATCGCGGAGACGCTGCGGCCGCTCATCTCGAGTTGGTCATCATGCGGGAGTCGCTCGTCCGCTCCGATCTCCCATCGGATGCCGTTCTCGTCTAACCGCCAACGGGAATGATCTGTTCTGTCGCTCATTGAAACGCCGCCCCTTATCGATTGGAATGGAATGAAGTGCTTTTATTGTAGCGGAAGCCCGGAGCGGCAGGGAGCGGAGAGCTGTGTGCTAGATCGGTAATTTTGCGTGTTTATTTCCGTGGGAAGCCTTAATATGATAGAGGTATAGGGAGAAAAATGAGTCTTGGCGGCAGATCGCCGGGAAGGGGTGAAGGAGATGGGCGAGATGAAGGAGATGGAGGCCGAGTTCGGAGAGCATTTTATTACCGCGGGTTTGTCGGGGAGCGCGATTCGGCTGTATTACTGCGGCTATCATCGGTGCAGCCCCGGCCACGGCTACGGGCCGGCCATGCGCGATCATACGCTGCTCCACTATATCCGTTCGGGCAGAGGAAAGTTTCAGGCGGGCGGCACGTCGTACGAGCTGAAGGCCGGGGACTGCTTCGTGCTGTTCCCCAACGTGCCGGGCGCTTACCGCGCGGACGAAGATGAGCCGTGGCAGTACGCCTGGGTCGGGTTCGACGGAGAGATGTTCGGGGCTTACTTGGCCGCGGCCGGGCTGACGGAGGAGCATCCCACCTATTCCTTCCGCGAACCCGCGCGGATCTCCCGCCTGTTCGAGAGGATGTACGAGAGCACTGCGGATGAGTCCTTCATCGGCGAAGCGGAAGGCATCGGCTATTTGTTCCGCTTCTTCGCCCATCTGTTGGAGGAGACGCGGCAGTCCTCCGTAGCGGCGAGCCCTCTGTCCAGGCGGGACGCCGACGAGTCGGTGCAGCAGGCGATCCGCTTCATCCGTTCGAACTATTCCCGCCCGCTGACCGTATCCGATCTGGCTGCCCACGTCGGGCTGGAGCGCTCCTATTTCTCCAAAAGGTTCCGCGAACGGATCGGCAAATCGCCCCATGACTTCCTGACCCGCTATCGGATGGAGCAAGCCGCGCGCATGCTCATCCATACCCGGGTTCCGGTCGGTACGATCGCGGCTTCGGTCGGCTTCGAGGACCTCTCGTACTTCTCGAAGGTGTTCCGCAGGCACCACGGCACAAGCCCCGGCAGCTTCCGCGAGCAGCACCGGGATCGGCACGGCTCGGCGGAGTAGCGGGGTCGTGTGCCAAAGCTGTCGTCGCGCCTGACTTACTGTCCCGTCGAGCCGGAGTAGAACAGCAGATAATCTCCAAGGTGCGCGGTCCAATACGCCTCGTCGTGCCCTCCTGGATTCAGGTGATACTCCGAGCGCACGTTCCGGCCTCGCAGCTTGGCGTCAAGCGCCTCGGCCCCTTGATAGAACTTGTAATAGTCCTGATCCCCCGAGTCCAGATAGACCGACATTCCGCTCAAATCCGCTGTGTCCGCCAAATAGTAAGGGTCTCGCTGCTGACGGACCTTCTCCGTCGGATAAATCCAGTTTTTCAGACCGCCGGTGTCCGTCCAATCGTCCATCCACACGGCCGGGCTATGCCCGCCCGCTCTCGAGAACAGTTCGGGATACGTAAAAGCATTGTGCAGCGCCGCCCATCCGCCCATGGACAAGCCGCCTATGTAACGATTCTCTCTGTCGGCGGCCGTACTGAAGTTGCCGTCCACGTATCGAATCACGTCCTGCGCGATATAATCGCTGTAATTGCCGAACGGCTCGGAGTTGAATCCATAGCTGACGTCGATCTGGGGCGTGACGATGATGAGCGGCTCGATTTTGCCCTGCCCGATCCATTCGTCGGCGACTGCACCGATGCCCAGTACCCGAATCCAGGAATCTTCGTTCCCGCCGTACCCGTGGTACAAATACAGTACGGGATATTTTTCGGTCGTCGCATACCCCGGAGGAAAATAAATATTGAACCTCATGTCCTTGTCCAATGCGTCGCTATGAAAAGTCACCTTCTGCACGTTCGGAATCGAGGATACGACTTCCGCGCGGACGGGGGAGCTTACGACCGATGCGCTCTGCGTACCGGATCGTTCACTGTTCGCGCATCCTGTCGCCGCTATGACTGCTATGACCGCCAGCATCGCCAAGAGCCATCCGAATCGTCTTCCCCTCATTTCGTTCCCCGTCCTCTACAATGGATTCCGACAAGTCCAGTATAAAGAAATTTTTGGATGAAATACACCGTTTTATGGGAAATTCGTGCTGAGGACGAAACGTTTCACGCTGCGTTATTCGCACTCAAGCGCCGCTCCCGCAGCGTCAGAATGGCGAACATCGTCAGGCTTACGGCAACGACGCCGAAGCTCGTCCATTGTCCTGCCGTCCAGTCGAACAGATAGCGAGGGGAGTCTCCCCGCAGAAACTCCAGCAGGAATCGCCCGATCGAGTACAGAATGCCGTAGGTCAGAAACAACGCCCCCGTCGGCAGCCTCCTGCCTTTCAACAAAATAAGCAGCACGAATACGATCAGATCCCACTGTCCTTCCCAGATTTCCGCCGGCCACAGCGGCTCCGCTCCGTACCTGTCGTATGCCATCGTGCCTTCCGGGTATACGATGCCGAAGCCCCTGCCCGTGGGCGCTCCGTAAGCATCCCCGTTCAGGAAGCAGGCAACTCTCCCTACCGCTTGCCCCAGCACAACCGCCGGAGCCACGATATCGGCCATCTTCCAGAAGATCAGGCCGTGCTTTCTCGTGTAATAAATCATGGCGACAGCCCCTCCGACCAATGCTCCCTGGATCGCGATGCCTCCATGCCAGATGTACGGAATTTCGTGCAGATGCTTCGAGTAATACCCCCATTGGAAAAAGAAGACGTGCCACGCTCGTGCGAATACCAAAGCCCCGACGATCAAGTAGATCGCCATGTTCGGGATATGCTCCCGATAGGACGTCCCCTCGGCTAGATAGAGCGCCATCCCCCACGCCAACAGCACGGCCAACGCGACAACGACCCCGTAGGAATGCACCTGGAACTCTCCGATCGTAAATAAAACCACTTTCATTCTTTTATCCTCCCTGTGACTTTTATACTACATAATGTAGTATAATCTTCGAAAAAAAACTGCGAATGACCAACTGACTCACATCTGCTTGCCATGCTAAAAAGTTTCTCGTTGCTACCCCGCACGTGTGCCAATGTGCGATTCTTTCGAGTAACCATCTTCTTTAGCGCGTGATTGGAGAGACGTTAACCGATTCTTTAGAACATCGCCCTCCATTTGAGCGCGATTCGGATGACGTTAACCGATTCTCTAGAACATCGCCCTCCATTTGAGCGCGATTCGGATGACGTTAACCGAATCTTTAGAACATCGTCCTCCGTTTGAGCACCATTCGAGAGACGTTAACCGATTCTTTAGAACATCGTCCTCCGCTCACGTGGCAAAAGCCTCTCCATCTGGCGTTTCGTTTGCTCGTGTATGCAAATGGGTCAGTTGTACAAAAAAGGAGCTAAGAGTCCCCTCCCAGCATCAGCAACAACAGCAAAGAACAAGAGACCAACAAGGGCCTCAGCAGAGAAAGCGGCACCTTGACCGCCTGGCCGGGCTCAAGTACCTGCATGATCCGGTACTGCATCGTTCCGTCGGCGAAATGAACGGCTCCCTCGCGGTGCCGGACGTTTCCGAGCTTCGCCAGCTTCAACAGCACGTTGCCCAGATACAGCTCCGTTCCCATCTGCCGGATCGCGAACCTGTCGGCGAACAGTTCCTTCCACGTCCGGTAATGCCGGACGATCGGCTTGATGATTGGCCAGTAACCGAACGCGTCTTCCACCAACGCCGACAGGAACTGCTTCAGACCGTCCCCATTCCGGCAATGATGCCATTCGTGCAGCAGAATCGCTTCGATCTCCTTATCGCCGAACATCTCGAACAACGCGGTCGAGACGACGATTCGCGGTCGCAGCATTCCGAGCGTCAGAGCGATGAACGCGGAATCGCGCACCACGATGATCTCCGTTCCCCAGCTTCGGTATTTATAGTTGAGGCGCTTCGTTAACCGTTCGTGCCGGCTGCCGCGAAAGCGTTCGTGCCACACCCGGGACCAGTAGATTTGCTTGACGCACCGCCATGCTAATCTTCCCAGCGTATAGACGATGACCAAGTCGACGAGAATGGCGATCGCGGAAGGATACGGCGGCTCTCCTGCTGTGATCTGATGAAACGCGAGCGTTCCCATCTGCACCGCGACGGCAACCACGAAGACGATCAGCAGCCCATAGATCCACCTCAGCTTGGCGATGGGACCGTTCATCTTCGTTTCCCGTCCTTGATTTCCTGCAGCTTGCGTTCCAGCTTGGAAAGAACCTCGGGGTCGACCTCGTCCAGCGCGTCGATCATATGGTTGACGACCAGACTCCCGTACTCCTGAATCAGCCCCTGCGACACTTCCTTAGTCTGATCGGACAGAAACTGCTCTCTCGTCTGCACGGTGGAAAATTTGGCCGCCTGCGTTCTGCCGCTCCCGGATTGCGCCTTCTTCAGATGGCCCTTGTCCACCAGACGGTTCATGACCGTCATGACGGCGTTGACCGAGATCGGACTCTCCTGGTTGAGGATCGATTGCACTTCCTTGATGGTCAACCCTTCCGAAGACCAGAGAATCGCCATAATTCGAGCCTCCAGCGGTCCGAAAAAGCGGTTCAAGCCTTCGCCTTTCATATTCAGCCTCTTAATTGGCAACTTGATCTCACCCCATACTACAGAGTGTAGTTCGTTTGGGCAGAACTGTCAACGTTGTCCTTCGCCGCCAACTCGGATCGCCCCGAACGGTGCGTCTTCGCACAAAAAGCGGACGGCGTTTTCCCGTAACCCCGAACTGGGCTTCCGCATAGAATGTTCCATGCTCTGCACACGGAGGTCGTTAGAATGAGCTCGTCAAATCAGGTTCAGCATCAGCTGACGCCGATCTATCAATGCGATTCCCAGGTTCACAAGACGCTGCGTTCGGTAAGGGATCAACTGCATCAACTGTGCTCCCGCCATTCCAATCGGCTGGTCATAGTCGAGACGATGGACGGCGACGTATTCGAAGGACATATCCGTTATTGCCATAACGGAGTTCTGTATCTGTCTCTGTCGAACGAGGGCTGCTCCCGCGCCTTTTTCCCGGGGCCGCCTCCGCCTAACCCTTATGCCAACTTCGTGCTTCCCTTGGTGCTGTTTAATCTGCTCACGATTTCGCTGCTTTAAGATTTCCGATCACGAACAGGAAAGGTGAGATCCTCTTGGCCATTACGCCTCCTCTCGGACCGCAAGGCGGACTGCAGCCCCCGACCGCTCCGCCTCCGCAGACCGTTCCGCAGCAGCCGCTCGCTTCGACGCTTGCGGTAGACCCGGGAGCCATCTCCGGATGCCTGTTCCGCCAAACCTATATTTGGCCGCAGAGCGGGCCCGGCTTCTGGTTCTACCCGGTGTTCGTCGGACGCACGTCCGTCTCCGGATTTCGTTGGAACGGATTCTTCTGGATGTTCTCCGGCTTTGACCTGCGGAGAATTCAATCTTTCACGTGTTTCTAAGACAACCGGGACCCCCGCAGAGGCTTGCGGAGGTCCCGGTTGCGCATCCTATTGGCGATTCAAGAACCTGTGCACGACGGCTGCCAAGAAGCCTCCCGCCAAGGGCGCCGTCAGGAACACCCACACTTGCTCCAGCGCCGTGCCGCCCAGCAGGACAGCCGGAGCCAGACTGCGAGCCGGATTGACCGAGGTGCCCGTCAACGCGATGCCAAGAATATGTACGAATGCCAGCGTGAGTCCGATGACCAGCCCCGCCACTCTGCCGTTGCTCTCCTCCGAAGTGACGCCGAGAATCGTGTACACGAAGACAAAGGTCAGAACGATCTCCACGACAATCGCCATCCCCAACGAAATTCCGATGCCGTAGCCTTCCCCGAAGCCGTTGGCTCCCAGACTGGCGACGGCTGAGCCCGTCGAATCAATGATCGCGTACAGGAGCGCCGCACCCGCCAAGCCGCCGGCAATCTGAGAGACGACGTACAGAATGAAATCGCTGCCGGATATTTTGCGCCTAATCAGCATAGCGAAGGATACCGCAGGGTTAATGTGGCAGCCGGATACCGGACCGATGGCGTACGCCATCGCCACGATGGACAGTCCGAACGCCAGCGCGATTCCCAGGTTGCCCAAGTTCCCTCCAGCCGTCGCCGCACTGCCGCAGCCAAACAATACGAGCACGAATGTGCCGATAAACTCCGCCAATCCTTTTTTCACAGAAGAACCCATATTCACCCTCCATTATCATTGTAAAATCATGCAAAAACAGAGTGCCAATTCCATTGTAGCTTCCGTATTTGAATAATTTCTGAACAGGAGTCCGGGGAGCCTTATGAGGCGTGCCTGGAGGAACTGGCGCGTCGTATTGGGCGTGTGGAGCATCCGCAAGCTTACCGTCGCTCCGCGGGCATGGACAGCCCCTTTAGCTCGATTAAATCGTCTATCACGATGTCGGCTTGCGCAAGCTCGTCGTCCCGGGCAAAATCAAAATTGCATCCTATTGCCAACAAACCGCTGCCCTTCGCGGCATGAATATCGGACAAGCGATCTCCTACCACCGCCCCTTGGGTAATGTCATACTTCTCCACAATGCTGCGAACCAGGTCCGACTTATTCAACGATTCGATCTGCTGGATACTGAACGTTTCCGTCACCCATGCATCCAAATCATAATAATGCACGATTGCCTTTAAATATTCCGCCAAACCGTTGCTTTCAATATAGATTGAATAATCGTTCGCTTTCAAATAGCTGAAGGCTTCCAGTACGTTGGCATATAAAGCTCCGTTGCCGCAGTTTATATTTTCAATCAATCGCTCCAGGAAATAGGCATCCGTATGCTCTCTTGCTTCCGGGGAATGATCGGGCAGCAACGTCTCCCATACCTTGGGCAGAGGCACGCCCATAATTTCGCGGTATTTGGCAATCGGCGTCTCCCCCTCCGGGAACATGCCCAGCAGAAAAAGAAGAGACCCCCTCGACTTGAGGAGAATCTCTTCTCGTTATAAGCAAAAGTTCCCTTTCGCTTACTCTCTTAACGCGTCTTCGTATTGCGAGAGAAGCTTGGCGAACGCCGCCGCGCTTGCGGACAAGCCGCCCTCACGGTTGCGCGCCAGCCAGAGACGCTTGAACTCGGACAGCGCCGTCTCCAACTGCTCCCGGAGCTGCCCAAGCCATTCCCGCTCGGCCGTCGCTCCTTCCAAGCCCTGCCGGTAAATATACCGGTGAAGACCCGCGCCCTGCCCGATCAGCCACAACGTGTTGGCCAGTTCGTCCCGCACGATCGCGGCATCCGGTCCTTCGAGTTCAAGGCGCTCCAGCTCCTCCTGCCGTTCCCTCAGCCAGATTTCCATCTCTTCATAGCGATAATCGACTTGGAACGGCGTTCCGCTGCCGCCGATCAGCTTCAGCACTTCCGTACGGATTGCGGTGTCCCGCTCCAGCGTCTCCCGGTCGGAGAGTCCCCGGCCAAGCAGATAGGCGGTATAGGTTCCGTTCTCTATCGTGCTGCGCTCAAGACGGCTATACCGGCCGAGTTCCACGAGGAAGCGTCCCCCCATGCCGCTGCGATCCTTCAACATCTGCGTCGAGACATACTCCTCTAGTGCCTCCATCCGGTCCGCATTCGCTTCCGTCTGCCAGCTAACACCCGCCGCATAAGCGATGGCCGGGTAGCTGACGGCCGACACCTGCCAATGCCCGCCGTCACCCCAGTCGGCAACGATCAGCCCCTCCGCCCCATACGCTTGGCCGCTCCTCGCCGCATCGGCGATGTTGGCCAGCATATTGTCGGTCCGCCCGGCAATTGAAGACCAGGTGCTGGTGCCGGGACATACATAGTAGCGGACTCCGCTCTCCTGAAGCTTGCGGCAATGCGGCTCGTACGGAACGGGAGCGTCGTAGTTCCAGTGAAGCACCGTCGCGTCGGATGGCACCCGCCGGATCAGCTCGGGGTGGTGCGACAGCACGTCTCCCCACATCATCGGCTTCTTGCCGTGACTGCGAGCGACCTCGAACATTTGCTCCGCGTAGTCGAAGTACAGCTCTCCGACGCCGATCTCGTCGGCCCGCTCCTTGCTTCGGCCCTTCCCCAGCCCGAACGGCTCGTCCATGTTGAGGTTGACGTACTCGGATGAGAAATTCGGCAGCAGCTCGTCGAACAGATCCTTCGCCAAAGCGGCGGAGCGCTCGTCCGCCGGATTCATCGTCGTCGGCGGCAGCTTGAACGGGAGCGGTATCGGCGGCTCCATCCCGTCCGGATGCTCGGCCAGGTCGCGGAATTCCGGCTTGACCAGCCACGGCCCCATATGGCCGAGACAGTTCTGGTTCGGCACCAGGTCGATATGACGGCTGCGGGCATAGGCGTCCAGCTCCCGAAACTCCGCCGCCGTGAGGGGCGCAGCCTCGGGGAACGAAGCCTTGTACTTGGCATAATCGAAGCAGAAGCCCTCCATGTAGAGCTGAAGATGATTGAATTTCAGCTCGGACAGCCTGTCGATCAACGCGTACAGCGTGTCCATCTGCGGAATTTTGTTGCGGCCGATGTCGAGCATGACGCCCCGCACCGGGAACACCGGCTCGTCCTCGATGCGGAAGTGCTCCCACTCCGGCTGCTGCCGCTTCCGCTTCGAGAGCTGCTCCAACGTAATCAGCGCATAGTGCAGGCCAATCTCGGCGCTTGCTCCTATCCTGAGCCCCTCGCCGCTCCACTCCAGTACATACCCTTGCGGATGCAGCGCCGGTAACCATTCAATCTCGACGATCGTCTCGGCGGAGGAAGCGTCTTCTGCCGAGACGGCGACGCCCTTCATTGCGCTGCGGCAACGTTGCTCGACTTGCACATTCGCGATGAACCTCTCAGCCTCCGCTCCAACCCCACGCAATTTCAAATTTGGAGACACCGCCGAGGAGCCCCCCGGCAGCGTAATGCTTCTCGGCCTTGGATACAAGCCCACACACTCAGTCATTCAACATCCCCCCTTGGCAAAAACGATATAGGTTTGAACCACCAGCTTCCAAGAAACGACCCAATGGAATGGAGAAAGGGAATGGTTTTGCCGCGAGTTTTGGCTTTGAGTTGTTAACCTATAAAGTTCCTATCGTTCAAAGCAACTCAAAACAACCTGTCTGAAGCCGGCAAAGCCATCCCTTTCGCAACGTAATGGGCAATCTCTTTGGTGTCCAACCTATATCATTAGCTGTTCAGATGCTCCAGAAGCTCAACCAATTCCTTCTCCCCGAATTTGCCGCCGCTGAACTGAGCCAGCGAGCGCAGCGGGAAGCTCTCTTTGAACCCTTCCAGCATGGCCTTGCTTTCTTCGTCGACTACACTGCCGAACGGAAGCAGCTCGCTAAGCTTCTGCGTGAAGGCAACGCCTTTCTCCGACAGCATCAGGTCGGCCAACGTCGAGTTGCGATCATACACATACTTGCGGTCTGACGTCGAGCGAACCGTCACTGTCTCCGACTGCGCGATATCCTGGGAGGATCTTCCGATCAAAATTTCGAACTGTCCCGATTCGACGATCCAATCCTTCTCCTCCACCTCGTAATAAGCAAAGCTGCGCTTGTCGAGCTCGAAGGAAACGGTTTTCTCCTCTCCCGGTTCCAGGGCAACTTTGTCGAAGCCTTTCAGCTCCTTCAGCGGACGAATAACGTTGCTTTCCACATCGCGGACATACAGCTGCACGATTTCCTTGCCTGCGCGCGCGCCCGTGTTCTTCACTTGAACGGTTACCTTCAGCGTATCGGTGTCCGCAAGCTCTTTCTTGTCCACAATCAGATTGGAATAGGAGAAGGTCGTATAGCTCAGACCGTAGCCGAACGGGAATAAAGGCCGAAGCTGCTTCTTGTCGTAGTAACGATAGCCTACGAACAGTCCTTCTTTGTACTCCACCCGATCGCCTCTGTTCGGATAATCGAGATAAGTCGGGTTGTCGCTCAGTTGAACCGGGAAAGTCTCCGCCAGTTTGCCGGAAGGATTCACATCGCCGAACAGGAGGTCGGCAATTGCGCCGCCAAGCGCCTGACCGCCGAGATAAGCTTCGAGTACGCCCGGAGCTTTGTCCAGCCACGGCATCTCGATCGGAGAGCCGTTGCAGAGCACCACAACCAGATTCGGCTGCACGGCCGCAACCGCTTCAATCAGCGCAATCTGATTGGCAGGCATGCGCATATGCTTCCGATCGTAGCCTTCCGATTCATATCGCTTCGGCAATCCGGTGAACACAACCGCAACAGACGCTTCCTTCGCCGCACGCAGCGCTTCTTCGGTTAACGCCGCGCTGCTGTCATCTGTTTTCAGCCCGTAGCCTTGCGCATAGACGACCTGTGCGCCTTCTCCTGCCGATGCAGTCAGCTCTGCCACGACATCGTCCAGCTTGGTCGGATTGATCTGCGAGCTGCCGCTGCCCTGATAACGAGGCGTTGCCGCCAACTCGCCGATCACCGCAATCTTGCCTCCGCGCTTAAGCGGCAGTACGTTGTTCTCGTTCTTCAGCAGCACCATGCTCTCGGCCGCAATCTCGCGGGCAAGCCGGTGATGCGCTTCCCGATCGTAAGTCGTACCGGGCTTATGTTGATCCACCGCTCTGAATACGATCGTGAGCAGCCGCTCCAAAGCCGTGTCGAGCTTCTCTTCCGCAAGCTGTCCGCTTCGAACCGCTTCGACGATCTGCTTAACGCCTTCGCCTTCGTGCGGCATTTCCAGCTCCAATCCCGCCGCAAGGCTCTGTACCCGATCAACGACCGCGCCCCAGTCCGACACGACGAGGCCTTCATGACCCCACTCCTTCTTCAGCACGTCTGTCAGCAGCCATTCATTTTGCGCCGTATACTCGCCGTTGACTTTGTTGTACGAACACATCACTGTCCAAGGCTGTGCGTTCTTCACTGCGCCCTCGAAGCTGGCCAAGTAAATTTCGCGCAGCGTCCGCTCGTCCACGACGGAGTCGGAGCTCGTCCGGCGAAATTCTTGGTTGTTCGCCGCGAAATGTTTCAGCGAAGTCCCCACGCCCTGACTTTGTACGCCCTTGATATGGTGGGTAGCCATTTCGGAAGAGAGATACGGGTCTTCGGAAAAATATTCGAAATTGCGTCCGCACAGCGGCGATCTCTTGATGTTCGTTCCGGGCCCGAGCAGCACGCCTACATTCTCCGCTTGGCATTCCTTGCCGAGCGCCTCTCCCATCTGTGCGATCAGCTCCCGATTCCACGAGCTGGCGATGCCTACGGCAGACGGAAAACAGGTGGCCGGAATGCTGTTGAACAACCCCAGATGGTCGGCATTCGCGACCTGCTTGCGCAGCCCGTGAGGCCCGTCGGTCACCATCACGGAAGGGATGCCCAGCCTCTCCACCGCTTGCGTATGCCATACGTCGCGCCCTGTGCAGAGACTTGCTTTCTCTTCCAAGGTCAGTTGCGCAATCAAATGTTTAATATCCCGTTGTTTGTTCATTCCGAATTGCTCCTCTCATTCCGCTCTCGCTTGTATTCAACCGAATGAAAATTCGGCCGATCGTACTTCCCTGCTATCAGGACCGACAAATACGACGAATTTGCCCGGCTCTGCCGTATACCCGACTCCCGGCGTCCAGAAAGTCAAATCCGCGGCCGTAATCCGGAACTCCACTTCTCGACCCTCGCCCGCGGCAAGACGAAGCTTGCTGAACCCTTTTAACTCCTTCACCGGACGCACGATGCTGCCATGGCAATCCTGGATATACAGCTGCACGATTTCTTCTCCATCCATCGAACCCACATTGCTCACCGTGACCGACACCCGCAGCTCCTCGCCCGCCGCCAGCCGATCCCGATCCAGCTTCAAATCCGAATAGTCGAACCGGGTGTAGGTAAGGCCAAAGCCGAACGGATACAGCGGATCATTCGAGCCGTCAAGGTACTTGGAAATATACTTCTGATTCCGGTTGGTTTCCGTAAGCGGCCTTCCGGTGCGGAAGTGGTTGTAATACACCGGAATCTGCCCCCCATGCGCAGGGAAGCTCATCGTCAACTTGCCGGAAGGATTGTAATCCCCGAGAAGCACGTCTGCAATCGCATGTCCGGCCTGAGAGCCCAGGAACCACGTCTCCACAATCGCGTTCACGTTCCGGTCGAACCAATCCAGCACCAGCGGGCGACCGTTCGTCAGCACGAGCACGACCGGTTTTCCAAGCGCGGCCACAGCTTCCGCAAGCTCCTTCTGCGCATCCGGAAGTTCGATGCTCATCCGCGAAGCCGCTTCTCCGGACATGTCGCTGCTCTCCCCGAGCGCGAGAAGGACTACGTCCGCCTGCTCCGCCATCTCCAACGCCTCGGCAATTCCGCCTTCTATCGGCTCATGAACCCCGCACCCTTTGGCATACAGCAATCTCTCTTCCGAGATTCCCTTGTCGCGCAAGCCTTCATATAAGGTCACCGTCTCATGGCCGAACCTCGAGAACTGCCACGGACCGAGCAAATCCCGGCTGTCCGCGAACGGACCGATCAACGCCACCTTGCCAACGCTACCCGTCATAGGCAGCACGCCATCGTTCTTCAAGAGCACGATCGACTTGCGCGCAAGATCGCGACTGGCTTGCAGGTGATCCTCGTGAAAATGAACCTCCGCTTCCTTCTCGGGACGAACATAGCGGAACGGGTCATCCATCAAACCGAGCCGATACTTCAGCGTCAAAATGCGGCGAGCCGCATCGTTAATCTGCGCCTCCGAGATTTTCCCTTCCCGCACAAGCTGCGGCAGGTGCTCGAACGCGCGCGTCGCCATCTCGATATCCATCGTCGCGTCAACAGCCAGCTTCGCGGCTTCCTTCACGTCCTCCGCCAAGCCATGAACGACAATTTCGTCCACCGCGCCGTAGTCCGAGATCAAGATGCCGTCGAAGCCGAGCTCATCGCGCAGCAAGTCCTTCATCAGAGCCTTGTTCGCCGCCACAGGCACGCCTTGATAAATATTGAACGCGTTCATGACCGAACCCGCTCCGGCTTGCAAGCCTGCCTGGAACGGCGGCAAATACACATTGCGCAGCGTCGCTTCCGACAGATCGACGGTATTGTAATCGCGCCCGCCCTCCGCCGCGCCGTAGCCGATAAAATGCTTCAGACAAGCCACGATCGTGTTCGGGTCCAGCAAGGAATCGCCCTGGAAGCCTTCAACCTGCGCTCTCGCAATCAGCGCGCCCAAGTACGGGTCCTCGCCCGCTCCTTCGGACACTCGGCCCCAGCGCGGGTCTCTGCTCACATCGATCATCGGCCCGTGGTTGTACACCGTTCCCGAAGCGCTCGCTTCTTTCGCGGCGATTGCACAGGCTTCCTTGATCGCACCCAGATCCCAGCTGCAAGACCAGGCCAGCGGAATCGGGAAGATCGTCTGCGAGCCGTGAATAATGTCCGCGTTAAACAGCAGCGGAATCCGGTGCGGAGACTGCTCCACCGCGATCTTCTGCAGCTCGAATACCCGGCTGACATCGAACGCGCCCAGCACCGAACCGGCTCTGCCCTCGGCGATCAGCTTCTCCGGCGGATCGGTCTCCACCGCATTGCCGAACGAGAAGTTCGATGCGGGAACCTGGAACATCTGACCGATCTTCTCTTCCAGCGACAGCTGACCCAGCAGAGTCTCCACCGCTTCCCGAATCTCCTCGTCGGATCGCTTGACCGCCTCCTCCTTACGGTAAGGCTTCACCTGCTCGGCCAGCGCTTCCGATAGAGCAGGCCCCCGCCCCCTGGCCGCCTCGATCGGCAAGCTCCCAAGGCCGGGCATCCGCAGTTCCCCGTGCAGCCGGTCTCCTTCGAATGCGAGGTCCACGACGATATCCTCGCCAGGCCTCCAGAACGCTTTCGCACGGCCATGGAGCCGATTGCCCTCCACCGCAAGCGAATCGATCTGTATCGGAATGGCCAGCGGTTCCGTCGCGATATCCAGCGAATAGCCCGCTTTCTTCGTCACCTTGAATTGGATTTTCAGCTTCATCAACGGCGTTGCCACAACCGTATGCCACAAGCCCAACATGGCTGTCCCTCCGCTCTTCATCACATCAGCCTTTTACGGCGCCAATCATTAAACCTTTAACGAAATACTTCTGGAAAAACGGATAAGCGAGCAAAATCGGTACAATCGCCACGACGGCGATCGCCATACGGAACGTTTCCTTGGGCAGCATCGCCAATGCGTCGGTAGCCCCCATGCTGCTGTTCATGGATAAGAACTCGATGTTGCTCATAATGCGATTCAACACGTTCTGCAGGTTAAGCAGATTCGGGTCGTTGATGAAGATCAGCCCGTTGTTCCAGTCATTCCAGAAAGCGAGCGCCTGGAACAACCCGATCGTCGCGAGAATCGGCAGCGACAGCTGCAAAATGATGCGGTAATAGATCTTGAATTCGCTCGCTCCGTCGATGCTGGCGGATTCGATCACCGCGGTCGGAATCGTGTTGGTGAAGAAGGCGCGCATCAACAGCACGTTAAACCCGTTCATCAGCAGCCATGGAATCAATTGCGCCCAGATCGTATTTTGAAGCTCGAACACTTTGGTGTAGACCATATACGTCGGCACCAAGCCGCCGTTGAAGAGCAAGGTAAAGAACACAATGAAGGCCAGAATTTTGCCGCCCGGCAAATCCCTGCGAGACAACGGATAAGCGAGCAAGGACGTGATCATCAGACTTATCGCCGTGCCGACAACCGTGATCAGAATGGTAATGCCGTACGCATGAACGATGGTGTCGGAGTTTCTCCACAAATATTCGTATGCGCCGAAGCTGAGCTCCGATGGAAAGAACGAGTAGCCGTCCCTTACGATCGCCTTATCGTCCGTAATGGAGGATATAAACAGCAGGACAAACGGCAGGATGCAGGCCAGCGAAAATAAACCGAGCACGAGATGAGATGCGATCTGCCATCCGCGGTATTGATTCTTCATATAGACTCCCCCCTATCAGAACAGTGCGTTGTCTCTGTCGATTTTACGGACGATATAGTTCGACACCAGAACCAGGACGAAGCCGACAATGGATTGATAGAATCCTGCCGCAGCGGACATCCCGATATCGCCGAGCTGCATCAGACCGCGGAATACGTAGGTGTCGATAACGTTGGTCGTATCGTATATTGCGCCGGAGTTCATCGGGATCTGATAGAACAAACCGAAGTCGGAGTAGAAAATGCGGCCGATCGCAAGCAAGGTGAGCATCGTGATGATCGGAGAGATCATCGGAAGCGTGATTTTGCGAATTTGCTGCCATTTGGAGGCGCCGTCAAGCCCGGCCGCTTCATAGTACTCCCGATCGATTCCGATAATCGCGGCCAGGAAGACGATGCACGAGTACCCGGCCCCTTTCCAAATATGCACGATCGTTAAAATGTAAGGCCAATACTTGGATTCCAAGTACCAGGAGATCGGCTCGACCCCAAGCATCGGCAGAATTGTCTTGTTCACAAAGCCCGTTGCCGGACCGAGCAGCGCGTACACGAGGTAGCTGACAAGAATGATCGAAATCATATGAGGCAAAATAATGACGCTCTGGTAGAAACGCTGCGAAAACCGACTGCGAATTTCATTCAGCAATATGGCGATCAGAATTGCAAAGCCAAGTCCAAGGACGATGAACACCGCGTTGTACAGAATCGTGTTGCGCGTAATGATATAAGCGTCGCTCGTCGCAAACAAATAACTAAAGTTCTTGAAACCGACCCAGTCGCTGCCCCAAATTCCTTTGGCATAATTGATATCCTTGAAGGCGATCGAGAGGCCGAACATCGGCAGGTAGTTGTTGATGAGCAAATACGCAAGCCCTGGCAGGGTCATGATATAAAGAGGGATATACCGACGGAGGTTGATTCTTCTTCGTTTCACTTCTGTATTCATCGCGTTCCCCCCACTGGATGACAGCTGCGGAATAATAAGCCCGACCAATCTTCGACTGATCGGGCGCTTGCTTGTTATAATAATTACTTCACGCCGTTGGCCGCCGCCCATTCGTCCAATTGCTTCTGCTTCTCGGCGACGATCTTGTCGATCCCGGCCGCTCGCAGCTTATCGATGAATTGGGGAAGAATTTTGTCCGGATCGACGCTGCCCGTCTCCAGAGACAGCTTGTATTCGTTGATCACGTTGGAGACCGCCGCGTATTCCGTCTTCACGTTGGAGCCGTCGAAGATGAAGCCGAGCGCTTTGGAAGGCGTCGCCGATTCGTTGAAGTCTTTCATTTTGCTCCAAATATCGGGATCGTTGCTTTCCAGCACGTAGGCTTTGAACTGATTGCCGAACATCCATTGCAAGCTGTTGAAGCCAACCGAGTTCGCATCCTTGCCTTCCGGATACTTGATGATAGGGTCTTGCACCTTCTCGTAGTGAGTCCCTTCAACGCCCCAGGTGAACAGGTTCACGATGTCCTCGTCTTCATACATCAGATTCAGGAATTTCATCGCTTTCTCGGGATATTTCGCGTGTACCGGAATTCCCCACATCGCAACGGTGATGTTCGACGTTGTGCTGTACGGAGGATTCAGCTCCGCGGAAATGACCTCGACTCCGTTGTTCTTCGTTTCTTGAACATCGAATCCCGGTTTCTGCATTCCGATGTACGAGGCGACTTTACCCGAGCTCATCAGCTCGACCAAGCTCAATTTGTTCGTAGCCGCATCGCTCAGAATATATCCCGCCTTGTACCACTCGCGGATTCTCTTGACGAAGTCCGCGTATTCCTGCGTCTCGAACAGGTTAACAACCTTCAGGTCGTTGTCGTAATGCGGGAGAACCCCCATATTGTCGCCGAGCTCGTCATAGAACTTGTACACATCGCGGAAGGACTGCGTTCCGCCCGTTGCAATCGGCACCATATCGGGCTCTTTTTCTTTGAGCAATTGCAGGACGTTCGCTACGTCGTCCAATGTCTTGATCGCGCTCAGGTCGATGTTGTGCTTTGCCACCAGATCCTTGCGAATGGTGTAGCCGTAGCTGCCCGCCAAATCGCGAACGGACGGAACGCTGTAGATCTTGCCGCCGATCTTCGCGGCGTTCACGTATTTGGGCTCAAGCGCAGCCGTAATTCCGTTGCCGTGCTCGCCAATGAGCTCGTCCAGCGGACTGAGCATGCCCTTGGCGACCATGTTGCTGTACATGGAGCCGTGCACATAGGTCAGATCCAATCTTTCATTTGAGCTGAAAATCAGGTTCGTCCGCTGCAGCCATTCGCCGGCATTGATCGGCATGAACTTGACGCGAACTTTGATCTTCGGTTCGGTAATCTTGTTCATTTCCTGTTCCACGAGCTGCAGTCCCGTAAGATCGGGAGAGACGATCGGGAACGCCACGATCAGCTCTTCGACCGGCCCATCGTCTTCCGTACCGGACGGTTTGCCGCTCTCCGCGCTATTCCCGCTTGCCGCACCGTTGTTGTCTTTGTTGTTACTGCCGCCGCATGCCGACAAGATCAGCGCAAAGCTGAGCAGAAGCAATAACGATCCCTGCATGACTCTTTTCAACTGAATCCCCCCGCTGTTAATCGTTGTGATGTTGCTGTCTCTATTGTACGGGGGCGAAGGGAACGCCTCTGCCCGTCTTACGACTTCTCCCTGTCACTTTCCCGACTTCCGTCCGCGGAGCGTCCGGTCTGATGCTTGCTTCTGTATTCGCCCGGGTTGAGCTGCATATATTTCTTGAACATGCGCGAGAAGTGCGAGAAGTTGGCGTATCCGATCTTGCCCGCGATCGAGGCGACCGACATATCCGTATTGACCAGAAGCCCCGCGGCGATCTCCATGCGCTGCTGCAGCAAGTAATCGGAAATCGACAGGCCCGTCTCCTTCTTGAAAATGCGCGTCAAATAGTCCGGGTTCAAGTAAACGGAATGGGCGATATCCTCGCGGGAAACGTCCTTGTCCAGATTCTCGCGAATGTAGGCTTTGACCTTGTCCACGACGCTCTGCGACTGGTCGACGTCCGAGATCATCTCCATGGACCTGACGATCATATGCCTGAGCCAATTCAACGAGTCGGTGGCCGAATGCATCGATGCGGCGATCAGCTCCGTCGAACGTTCGTCTCCGAACAACTGGTGCGCCTGCACGCCTTTGACCGTAAGCACGTAGTACACCATCTGCTGAAAGTCTTGGACGAACCGATGCAGCGTATCGGAATTCAATTGCTTGGAAGCCGCCTGCGACTTCAGGTACTCCTCCAGCGCCTTGGACAGCTCCTCCCGCCTGGCCTCCTTCAATAGAACCGCCCACAGGCTCATATCCGGAGGCAGATGCCCGGACTTGAAGGCTTGAGAGTCCTGAAGCGAGAATACGCCCTGGTCGTAGGCCACGTTATTCGAATCCAGTCTGCGCAGTCTGGAATAGACGGAGGCCATATGATGTCCCGGCGCGCTCTCTCCGATATAACAAGACACCCCGGCGTAGAAGAAGGAACGGCACGCTTCGATGAACCGCTCGCAAGCGGCGTGCAGCCGCTCTTCCTCCGCCGCCGACTCGCCGCTGGCTAGCGCCAGCATGGAGCCTCCGCCAAGGGACACGAGCAGCCCGTTCTCCAGATCGCCCAGAAGAAGCTCCTCGGCCGACTTGCGAATGGCGTATTCCAACACCTTCTCATCCCGCAGCGAAATTTCCTTATGCCACCTTCGGATGCGGATCAGCACGGGAACGAACGTCATTTCTCGCGAATACGGAATATTCCGGTCCTTGGCCGCTTTCTTCAGCGCCGCAGAGTCTCCCGGAATCGACTGGTTCAGGATGTCCAGCCAGAACCGCTCGACGATGAGCGGCTGATGCTTGACCCAATACTTGCCGTATCGGCTGAACTCGTTCAGCCGATTGTCCTGATCGAGCTTGTGAATCGCCTTCCGGACAGCCTCCGTAAGCTCCGGATAAGGAATCGGCTTCAGCAAGTAATCGAGGCTCCCAAGCTGCATCGCCTGCTTCGCGTACTGAAAATCGGCATGGCAGGTCAAGAAAATCGTCTCCGTCCGGGGATGGTGCTGTCTGACCCACTTCAGCAGCTCCAGTCCGGTTCCCTGGGGCATCTCGATATCGCACAGCAGAATGTCTATCGTTTCGTTATGGAAGATTTCCCGGGCCTGGTCGGGGCTGTAGGCTTCGAACAAGCGCGTAATTCCGAGCTCGGACCAGTCCACTCCCAATTTCAACCCTTCGACGGCAATCTTCTCATCATCCACGATCAGCAATTGACGCATCCTCGATCTCCTCCTTGCTCTCCGGCTCCAACCGCAGCGGAATCATAAGCTCCACGACGGCTCCGTGCGGCTCGTCGTTATAACATTCCATCCACGCGCGCTCTCCGAATTGCAGCCGCAGCCGCTCTCGCACGTTCCATAGCCCGATATGCGCGCCGTTCTCATCCGAAATCTGCCTGCCGCCTCGGATGGCGTCCAGCGCTTCGTCGGAGAAACCCTTGCCCGTATCTCTGACCGAGATGCACACCAGCGGCTCGTCCGCCAGCGTATCCAGGGAGGCTTCGATGCTCATGGAAATAGAGCCGTCCATTCGAACGGCGTGCTTGATCGTGTTCTCGACGAGGGTCTGCAGAATAAGCGGGGGAATCGGCGTCTCCTGAAGGTACTCCGGCACTTGAATATCGCAATTGAACCGGTCGGGCAGCCGCATCTGCTGGATATGCAAATAATTGCGGATGTGCTTCAACTCGTCCTTAAGCTGCACGAGCGGATGATTGCTCTGAAACATGTAGCGAAAATATTGAACGAGGCACATCGTCATTTCTTGGATCAACTCATATTGCTTGACCTGCGCCAGGTTGTACAAAATGTTCAGCGAGTTCATGAAAAAATGCGGATTGATCTGAAGCTGAAGATGCTTCAGCTCGGCCCGGTGCTTGCTGAGCTGTTCCTCGTATACGTGGATTTTCAGCTCTTCGATCTGGGTGATCATCTGATTAAACGTGCGATTGACGAGCTGGAATTCGTCCGGCACGGGCGATTCCTCGATTTGGAGATTAAGGTTCCCTTCTCCGATCAGGCGCATCCCTACCATCAGCTTCCTCAGCGGCATAAGCAGCACCTTGCGCAGAAACCAGGCGCTCAGCAGCAGCATCGCAATCGCGACCAGGATGACGAAGTTGGCCGCGTTCGCCAGGTAAGGCAGATTCTCGAGGATCTGCTTGTCCGGACTGACCGCGACAAGGCTGAAGTCGCCTTTGGTGGACGCTTCACCGACGACGAGATAGTCGTGCCCGCTGCCGGACAAATAATAATTCTGAAAGCCTTGCGTGAAGTCCAAGCCTTCGTCGGATAACGGCTGGGTGCCTCCCAGCGGCTCTCCCGCTCCGTTCACGATGAGAACGGCTCCCGTCTCTCCCGTGTTCATCCCGCTCAGCGGAGCCAGCATCGTCCGCGCTTTCACCCAGGCGCCGATGTACAGCTCGCCGCTTCTGAGCAGGCGCACGATATAGTTGTCGCCGCCAACCCGCATCGCCGTCCATTCGGTGTTGGCATGCAGCGGCTGAGCCGTCAGCCGCGCGATTTGCCCGGACAGCGCTTGCCGCAGTCCCGTCAGCTCGCTATAGCCGACGACCGGCTTATACGCCTCCATCATATCCTGCCTGGGCAGAGAATAGACGAAGAAGCCGTCGATGTACGGATAGACGATAAGATCGGAGGTCAACAGCCGAGAGACGCCGCTCTTGGCCATCATATATTGATCCTCCGTCGCCTGCTGGTCGCCCATCGTCAGCAGATTGAAATCCGAGAACGCCAAACCCGTCAGATGCCGTTCCACCTCGGAGAGCTGGTCGTCGATCTGCTTCATATGGATGGAAATAAGCGATTTGTTGGACATGGCCACTTGATTATGAATGACGCGCACGCTGTAGTCGTTGTTGTAGAGGAGCAGCGCGATCAGCGGAACGGTAATGCTTAACAGGCCAAGCACGAGCTTGACCCTGATCGAGCTCCAAGGGATTGAAGCGAAGCGTGCGAACATGATGGTTCCCCCCGTCAGTGATGAGCTTCGATGTTATTATATCTCATCCGTCGCGTTGCCCCGCTCCATCATAACGCTCATCCGCGAGCGTCTCTGCTCTTCATCCGACCAAACGTCTCGCATTTTACGACCTGTTGGCCCTCCCGAACTTCGGCTAGTCGGATTTCGACCGCCGCGCGGTCGGAACAAGGGTGGAGCGTTGGCCGAACGGCCTGATAGGATAAGGGCATCAGTCAGGTATGACGAGGAGTGATCGCGAGTTGGCCCTATTCGGACGCATTGTCAAAGCTCTTGCCTTCATCGCTTTTATGACAGTTATGAAAATCAGGATTGCCGTGCGGTCGTCGCCGGAGCCGTTCGTCCGCTGGCTGCGCAGCCAGCCCGACCCTGGCCTTATCCCCCCAAGCCACATCGCCGAGTATGAGAAACGGATCAGGAAGGCGGCGGACGTGACGTACCCTTCGGATTATCGGGCGAATACGCTGGATATTTATTGGCCTGCAGGCGGCGAGGACAAGCTTCCGACGATTTTGTGGGTTCACGGCGGGGCGTTCGTGGCGGGCGATAAGGCAGGAACGGCCTCTTGGTGCGCCGTGATGGCAAGTCAAGGCTATACGGTCGTCAGCATGAACTACGAGACTGCACCCGAAGCGCGTTATCCGGTCCCCGTGCTGCAGATGGCGGAGGTTGTCCGCTATTTGACCGGCGCGACCGGGAGCTATCCGATACTGGACCTGGGGCGTCTGATTATCGGAGGCGATTCCGCAGGGGCACAGATTGCCTCCCAATTCACGGCGATTCAGACCAATCCCGAACTGGCTCGCCTTACCGGCATCCAGCCGTCGGTTTCTCCCGGCTCGCTGAAAGCCATGCTGTTGTACTGCGGACCTTATCAGGTGAAACGGCTGGCCAACGTACAAGACAGGACCGTCCGGTTTTTCATGCATCAGATCGGATGGGCTTATATCGGGGAACGGAAATGGAGAGACAGCGTCCATGCGCAGCATGCCTCTACCGCAGACTACGTGACGGATCGGTTTCCTCCCGCGTTCATTACCGACGGCAATACGGGCTCTTTCGAGACGCATGGGAAAGAGCTGGAGGAGAGGCTAAGAGCGCTTGGCGTACCGGTCGCTTCGCTGTTCTTCCCGTTGGCCGAAGGCGTCGTGAATCATGAGTACCAATTCCAATTGGATACGCCCGAAGCCGCCGTCTGCCTGGACAAGACGCTCGCTTTCCTCGCGGAATGTCTTGACGATTAGGAAGTACGACGATCGATCAGTCGTTGTCTCTCCAGTGCGTACAATAGGATAAAATTGGAATACCCCTCACTTCTTCACATCCTCCGATGGACGGCTTATACTTTGGAGATGACTATAAGAGGATGTTCAAAAAGTCAGCTTTTGATGACGAAGTAGAGCAGGAAGGGGATTCGACATCGAATCTTGAATTCAGCCGGGCTTTCCGGTGCTCACGTAGGTTTTCCTACGCTCCGCTCCTCAATCCCTAAGCTTCATCCAACCTTCCTGGATGCATGGGCGAGCAGTTCGCCGTAAGGCGAACGACCAGCCTCGGTCCTGAAAAGCCGACTTTTTGAACTCTTACTATAAGAGAGATGCGAACAAGAAACGAGGGAATTATGAACCGGAACGGAATACGAATCACCCGATACGTCCCGCTCATCGCGCTCGCGCTGCTGCTTCTGTCGCTCGGCCCGGTAATCGGCCCCTGGATTCACGGGGCTCACGCCGCGGACGCGCAAGCGACCGGCGAGACGGCAGCGGAGACGAAGAAGCTCGTCATGGGCACGTCGCCCGATTATCCGCCCTACGAAAGCGTAGACGCGAAGAACAACGGCGAAATCGTCGGCATGGACATCGACATCGCCAAGTACGTCACAAGCCGGCTCGGCTATGAGCTGGAGATCGCCAGCATGGACTTCAGCGGCTTGATCGCGGCTCTCCAGACGGGACGGGTCGACTTCGTCATGTCCGGAATGTCGGTGACGGAGGAGCGCAAGATGAGCGTCGCCTTCTCCGACAGCTACTACACGGCCCGCAATACGATCGTCTCCCGGAAGAGCGATGCGTACGAAACCGTGGAACAGCTCTCGGGCAAGCTCGTCGGCTCGCAGCTCGGCTCGATTCAGGATCAATTCGCCGAGTCGATCCCGGGAGCCAAGCAGAAGAAGCTCAACAAAATTGCCGATCTGATCCAGGAGCTCAATTCCGGGCGCATCGACGCAGCGATCGTGGAAGACGCCGTCGCGCTGGAGATGGTCGGCGCGAATCCCGGCCTCGTCCTGAACTTCCTGCCCGTCTCGGAGGAAGATAACGGCTACGCCATCGCTTTCCCGAAGCAGACGCAGCTCGTCGGGGACTTCAACCGCATGCTCGCGGAGATGAAGGAAAACGGAGAGCTGCAGAACATTATCGGCCAGTGGTTCGGAGAAAAGGAGGAAGCGTCCGAGCGGGAGACCGGCTTCCTGAACATCGACTTCCGGGTGCTGGACGGGTACGTGCCGTACATTCTGAAAGGCGTCTACGTCACGCTGCTGTTCACCCTCGTCTCGGCGTTGTTCGGGTTGATCTGGGGTACGATTCTGTCCTTGTTCAAAATTTCCGGCATCAAACTGCTGGTCGCGTTCGCCACCGCCTACACTTCGGTGTTCCGCGGAACTCCGCTGCTCGTTCAGCTCACGCTGATCTACTACGCGACTCCACAGCTGTTCGGCTTCGACATCCCCGCGCTGCTCGCAGCCGGCCTGGCGTTCGGGCTGAACTCCGCCGCGTACTTGTCGGAGACGATCCGCGGAGGCATCATGGCCGTCGACAAAGGCCAGCGCGAAGCCGCGATCGCCCTCGGGGTGCCGTACCGGAAAATGATGGTTCGCATTATTTTCCCCCAGGCGCTCCGCCATATTCTGCCCGCGCTCGTGAACGAGTTCGTCGCGCTGCTGAAGGAATCCTCGCTCGTCTCGGTCATCGGCGTCACCGAGCTGATGCGCCGCGCGGACGTCGTTCGGGCCAGCACCTTCCGCTCCTTCGAAGCGCTGCTGCTCGTCGCCGCGATCTATTACGTGCTCGTGCTCGTTCTGACATCTCTTGCCCGCATGCTGGAAAGGAGGCTGCGCCGAAGTGATTAACGTAACCGACTTGACGAAAACCTTTGGCAAAACCCAGGTGCTCAAGAGCATCACGACCCAAGTGAACAAAGGGGAGGTCGTCGCCCTGATCGGACCGTCCGGTTCGGGCAAGTCCACCTTCCTGCGCTGCCTGAACCTGCTCGAGACGCCGACTTCCGGCACGATCTCCGTCAACGGAGTCGAGCTAACCGACCCGAAAACCGACATCGGCCGCGTTCGGCAAGGAATCGGCATGGTGTTCCAGCACTTTCACCTGTTTCCTCATATGACGGTGCTCGACAACATTACGTTCGCGCCCGTCGAGGTCAGAGGCGTGTCCGTGAAGGAGGCCCGCGCCAAAGCGCACGAGCTGCTCTCCCGCGTCGGCTTGGCCGATAAGGCCGACAGCTATCCGTCGCGACTCTCGGGCGGACAGAAGCAGCGCGTCGCGATCGCCCGAAGTCTGGCGATGGAGCCGGACATCATGCTCTTCGACGAACCGACCTCGGCGCTCGATCCCGAGATGGTCAAGGAGGTCTTGAACGTCATTCGCGGTCTGGCCGAGAGCGGGATGACGATGCTGATCGTCACCCACGAGATGAAGTTCGCTCGGGAGGCCGCCGATACGATCTACTTCCTCGACGAAGGCAGGCTTGTCGAACGGGCTGCGCCGGAACAGTTCTTCAGCCGGCCTCAGAGCGAGCGCGCCGCCCGGTTTCTGGAGCAGGTGCTTTAATTCCTCAAAAAATAGCCGGGAACCGCTGCAGATTTCCCTGCAAGGCTTCCGGCTATTTCGTTGCTCGGGTGCGAACCGGCCGAGGGCTTAATTTCAATTTACACCGATGTCTTAAGCTCGTCGATTCGCTCCGCCGGCAAACCGGTCATTTCTTCTACCATTGCCGGATCAAGCCCCTTTGCCAGCATTTTGGCGGCAATTTCCTCTTTGCTTTTCAGCATGCCCTTTTCTATCCCTTCCTCCAAACCCTTCTCCATACCTTTCTTCTCCCAGGAAGTTAACCACTCCATAACCGCAGCCTCCTCCAATTCCGTCCGCTCTATTTTCTTCGCCAACTGTTCATTCTCCGCTTCCGTCAACGGCAAATACGTTTCGAAAAATACGGTCAGCAGTTTCATCCTCGCAGGGTCTAATTCCAGTCGCGTAACCATCCGTAGAAATTCAAACTTTACCGCAACGCGTTCCTTCTTATTATATCCCATACTGCTCAAGAGAGCAGCAGCTACCGGATTGTTCGTTCGCACAAACCGCCGCCAGCCCTTCTTGCGCAACTGTACCACATAATAGCGGAAAGTCATCACCTTCAGGAATGGAAAAGCCCAGCCGAACCCCGAAGGCTCTTGTGCCTGACGTCTATGGCTGAAGATCGCAATCGGCAGAATGCGTCGGCGATACTTGTCGTACAGCTTGCTGGAATACAGGAACATCCGCTCGGGAAAGTCATCTTCATGATAGGATTGCGGTTCCAGGTGGATAATGATCAGCGCTCTATTCCACGATACAGCCCCCTTTGTTCCTTCCTCCATCAGCAGGGTCTCAACAGCCAGATCGATCCGTTCCGTCGTTCCCCCGACCAGATCCGAAAAAACCTCCTCAGACAGAAACTTCACATGCGAATAGTCGATCATCTCCGATACCTTCGGAAAGAACAGCTCCATGAACTCTTTGAAAAAGGTTTGCAGCAGTTCCTTGTACAACCGATCGTGATCTATACCTGCGCCCATTGGCCTTCCTCCCCCGCAGCTCGTTCGATCGCCGAAAAAATAGAAAAGCCGCCCATCCCCCTGAATTCATCAGGAGAAAGAGCGGCGTGTGCTTCACGGCCGAGCTTACTTTTTATACTTTTTACCATATTAACATGGAACAAATGATGAATCAATGGGGTTGACGAAGGGATAGTCGGGAACGTTGCGCCTCAACAGCCCGGTCATACAATTTAGATTTCCATTGAAGAAAGTCGAATTGGTACCTGATCACGACTAGTGATCAACTGTTTTCTGATGTGCGATAAGAATTTCTCTGCCAGTCTATCCGGCTGCGGTTGACGTTTCACAATCTATGCTAATATGGGAATAAGGGTATTTTCGAATGGAGGGGAGACGATGGGTAAGCCGCCAGAACAACCCAAGCTGACTTATCGGCAATATTTGCAGTGGCCGGAAGGCGCGCGGATTGAGTTGATCGATGGTGAAGTCTACAATATGACCCCTGCGCCCTCTCGGATGCATCAAAAAGTACTCATGGAGTTAAGCTCCAGATTCGCAACCTATCTTCGCGGCAAAACATGCGAAGTTTACCCCGCTCCCTTCGATGTCCGTCTGCCTAAACCCGGTGTGGCGGACGAAGATACCGATACAGTCGTACAGCCGGATATTACCGTTGTGTGCGACGTATCCAAGCTGGACGACCGGGGCTGCAAGGGGGCGCCGGATCTGGTTGTCGAGATTATTTCGCCGGGCAGTCTCAAACTGGACATCTCGACGAAGAAGTCGCTTTATGAATCATCGGGCGTAAAAGAATACTGGATTGTGTACCCGTCGGAAAAGATCGTTACAGTATACACGCTGTCGACGAACGGCAAGTATGAATTACTCGAATCCTACAGCGTAGATGACATGATCCCTGTTTCGATGTTTCCGGACTTCGTCATTCACGCGAGCGAAATATGGGCTTAGCGATGACGTATACTTGGAGCCGGGCTCGGACAAGAAATCGATGAACTTCTTCGCTTCTCGAAAATCGCAGATTTACTTGCGGGCCGTGATCATAAATCGCTTGGCGTTGGTGCGAATCCCCCGACTGGTCTGATACTCGGCGATGAAGCTGCGCAGCACGGCAAAATCTTCATCCATCTCTCCGAAGTTCGGGACGATTGGCGTGTGCTTGAGCAGGAACACGAGGTCTTCCGCAGTCTCGTAATATTCCGCAGCATCGTATTCAAAGGGTTGAACCTCACGGCACCCGGCCACGGTCAATTCGTTGACGTATCGATCCCGCAAAGAGCCGTCTTCGTCCGGCGATTGCCGTCGCCCGAAAGCTTCGCCAAGATTGCGCTTGTCCCCTTCGCTTACCTGCTGGGTCAGAAAAATACCGCCAGGCTTCAGCACTCTGGCTGCTTCCTTTGCACAGAAGGGCGCGTGCCGGCAGGAGACAACATCGAAAAAATCATCCGGAAACTCGATGCGGCTCGCATCCATCGGCAAAATGCGCACATTGGACTTCCCTGAAGCTGCCACATTCGCTTGTGCAGTCTCAATCATTCCCTCGGAATTGTCGATCCCCACCAGCAGCAAAGCGGTATCGGCCAGTGAAAGCAACTGCTCGCCGCCGCCTGTGCCTATGTCCAGCAGAAGTCCCGATTTACGGCACCTCTTCGCGACCTCGTCATAGAAGTCCCATTTTACTCCCTCTGATGTGCATTTCATCCGGCTGAAGTTCCAGCCATTTTCCAAGCCGACACGATTATAGAAAGCTTTATACTGTGTTTCATCCATTAAGAACGCATTCCCCTCCAAGGAAAATAAAGAGCCAAAGAAAGCTGAGCTGACGAACCGTGGAGAACCCGCTGATGCATCTTCGAACGATTCGGTTGAACATCCGCTTCACCTCACCCGTCAAGGCAACAACTCAAGCTGACGAGCCAATTGCAAAATCTCGGCCGTATTGTGCTTTTTCAGTCGAAGCCATTGCAAATAAGGAAATGTCCCCTTCAACAAGGTCGATACTTTGCACAGCTCATTATTGACGGATTGCTCCGTGTAAAATAACGCCGCCGCAATATCCCGACGATTCATCCCTTGATCCAGCATGCGCAATATCGCTAATTGCCTGTCCGTAACACGCCGACGAATCTGCTGCTTTCCGGACATGCTCAAATGCTGCAAAACGCGCGAAGCCGCAGAAGGATGCAAACCGGAGCCGTGATGAACAAGCTGCCGAATACTGGCGGGCAAGTCGCGGTAATGACGCTTGGGGATATAATTCATCGCTTTACCGAACGACAGGGCATGCACAACGGTTTCTTCCTCGTCGAAAGACGATAACACAATCGTTTTGAGCTGCGGGGCGGTCTGCTGCAATTCCATCAGAATATCCAGCCCTCCCAGTTCCTCCTCACGCAGGCACATATCGAGAAGCAGCACATCTGCGCAATTGGCGTCCCGAGCCAGCAGCACCATCAATTCATGCTTGGAATGAACAACCCCGCTTATATGCAGATCGGAACAGGACTGCAAAAATTCGGCAAGCAGCAAGCCGAACGATCTGTCATCGTCGCATATTAGAATAGAAATAGGGGAAGCAGATTGAGACATAAGTCGCCTCCTGTTCTCGACTATGCAGGATTCAAATGCTCTCGACCCGCCAAGCGGGCAACCGCACTATAAAATTGGCGCCTGCTTTCGGAACGTTATGAACCGCAATCGAGCCGCCGTGCTTATCGACAGCCGTATAGGCGTAAGCAAGGCCAAGTCCATAGCTGTCCTCTCGTTTTTTGCCGGAATAGAAAGGTTCAAAAATACGTTCAGCAAGCTCCGGCGCAATGCCCGGACCGTTGTCTCTTATTTGGATTTGCAGGAAGCGTCCTTTTTGCCGAGCGCTGATAAGGACAACTCCCGCGCCTTCGGGAACTTCATCCAGCGCGTTCTGTACAATGTTGCCGAGGGCCTCCTGAAGATGAAGGCGGTCTCCCTTGATCCGCACCGAGCATACGTTGCCGGTGGTTAGCACGGCGCCCTGTCGATGGGCTCTCTCATGATATGTAGAAAGCAGATGCTCGATCAGTTCCTGAAGCGAAAATACGGACTCTATCAAACGAATTTCACGAATGCGATATTGGATACGATCGACCATATCCATCAACTCGCTCATCTCCAGTTGGATCGCCAATGCGTCGCGCTGTGCTTGCTCGTTATCTCCGGCGGCGCTATGAAGGCGTCCGCCCAGCATTTCAATAAGCTGCAGCTTGTTTTTGATCGCATGATTCATCATCCCTGCACCGGTCGCCGCTGCCCTGTAGGCCTGCGATAACCCCTCTCGTTCAAAACGAAGACGAAATCCCAACAAACCGCTGTAGAACGCCAATAGAAAAATAATGGATACCGTGCAGGCCACTGCCACAACGCCGATGGGATAACGATATTCCTTCATAAACGGTATGAAGTCGGCATGCCGAATAAGGATGAGAACCGCCATATTGGGAATCAAAATCAAGGCGCCGATCAGCTTCATCGTCTTTTCCTTGCGGCTCGACTCCTGAATGATAAAGTAGATCATAAGCGCGGCGGCAATCAACGAAGCTCCGCAAGCATACACCAGCCAGGCTTCTTCATAGATAAAGCTGTCCGCCCCCGACCACACGATTCCGATGAGCGCAAGCGGCGGAAGCAAGGCCAGGAGCGCCACAATGCGCCGCATTGGGCGGCTGTGATCGGAACCGAAAACGAACCCGCAAGGGATGAGTACATACACCATCCCCAGATCGCAGATGTACCATATTCCGGCTTGCAAGCCGTCCGCGATCGGAAACCACGCCGAATCGCCGGGCATTCGAGCCATCCATAGCTCCACCAATTCCCGGACATCGAATCCCGCAGCGAACAAAACAAAAAATGCGGCCCACCGCTTGGCGCGGTCATCCCGATCGCGAAACAGCAGCCATGCGACCAATATTTTACCGACAAATAATAAAATTGAGGTTATGGCAATCCCCTCTCTCCCCATCCCAGCCCTAAACGTCTGTATTATATCATGGAAATTAATAACAAACGATAAGGTCGGAGAGAGAAGAGCACCATAAGAAGATGGAGCGATTATCGCCCCATCTTCCGCCTGCCTAATACAATCTTGCGCAAGTATAGCCTTTGGCAGCAGCCGTAACGCCGATCGTGACGCCGCCATTCTCTTTATTCAGTTCGCGCTGCTTAGCTAGCGAATTGCGGAACACCTCGCGCGGAGATCGCAGATTCTTAATATCATCCATACCTTGCCCAACCCCCACCTTCTCCTTCTTCAGATCGAGGAGGTCGAGCTTAACCGGACCAGCCCCGCCTTTTAGCACCACATCCGTTTTGGCACAGGCGTTGCCGAGATCATAATTCCCTTTGAAGCCTCCCGTAAGCTTGCCCGGACCGTAGGAAGCGGTGACTGTCGCATCGAAACCGAAATTATCCGTCTTCTGGAATTTCTCGAACAAACTAAGATCGAGCGAGCCGCCGACGCCGAAGCCCAGTTCGCTGCAGAGAGAAGCTCCACCGAACGACATGCAAAATTTCACGCCGCCCCCGACGCCTGCGTATGCGGTAGCTCCGATACAGAACAACCCCAGCGGATCGCGGTACTGAATCGGGTCGTTACCGACGTAGACGTACAGATTGGCCTGGCCTCCCTGGAGCAGGATCGGATCGCGCGCCGTCCAGCGGCCGGATGCCGGCTCGTAGTCGCGCAAGCCGAACCGGACAAGACTCGTCACCTCGTCTTCCAGCCCTCCGGCATAACCCAAAATCATCTCGAACGCCGGATTGGAATCGCTAAGCCGGACTCCAAAGCTGTCGTAGCTTAATTCCTTTACCACTTGACCGGAGCTGTCGGTAATGACTTTCGGCGTGCCGACGTTATCGACGGCGATCGGATACAGCTCCCCGTTCCGTTTCATTCCGGTCAACATCCCTGCCCGATCGTAGAAATATTCGGTTACGGCTCCCGCCGGATCGACGGAGGCGGTAATCGTCATCACCGCTTCGGGAATTCCGTACAAATATTGCGTTGTACCGGATGCGTCCGTGCGGGCAACTCTGCGTCCAAGCGCATCGTAAGCATAGGTGATCGCCTCGCTGCCGACATCCGCCCTCTCCAATGTGCCGCGTGCGCTATACGTGAACGTATCGTCGCCTCGCTGCGTCAGGAACCCATCTTCGTTATACACATAATCGACGCCAGCCCTGTTCGTCAGCCGGTCCTGACTGTCGTAAGTCGCCCATTCCGCAGCCGCGCCGTTCTCCGCGTGCGATAGGCGATTGCCGTTGGCATCATAGGAATAGGAGGCCACGACCGTATTGCCCAGCCGCACTTCCGTCAATTGACCGTTAGCATCGTAATCGTAGTGCAGCGTCGCGGCGCCTTGTGCTGTCGTTTCCGTTTTTTGCTTCACTTTGCCGGTCGCGTCGTATTGCAGCCTCACTTCATACTGCAGTTGTCCGCTAACCGTGAGGCGGCGTTCCGTCAGTCTGCCGTATTCATCGTAAGCATACACCGTCGTCGAGCTGTTATCCTCTACGCTGCTCAACATGCCGCCCGGTCCATTGTAATGGAAGACCTGGGAGCCGTAGTTCGTAATCCGGTCCTCCTTATCCCAAGCCAACGCTGTATGGCTTGTGAAGCCACTGCCTGGAACACTGAAATCGATGGCGGTCACATTCGACAACGCATCGTAGGTATAATCGAAAGTTCCGTTTGCCGCGCCTTGCCATATCGTTTGCGTCACATCGGAGCCGTCATAGCTGAATTCAAGCGTTTGCGCCGGCGATCCCGATGCGGCGGAAGCAGCCGACATCTGCTGCAGACGATCCGTGTCGTCGGCATAAGCGAAGGTGCGGTTGATTAACGAATCGTTGCTTGTTGCCGCCCTTCCGAAGCTGTCGAACGTATTGGCTACCAAGCTTCCGCTTGGATAGATCGTCTCGGTCAGTTCGCCGTTCAGGTTAAAAAGTTGCTCAATAGGCGCCGTTCCGCCCGCCGCCACAAACGTGGTCATGTCGCCTGCGGCATTGTACCCCATCTTATGCTGCGTACCGCTTGGCATCGCGAAGGCCGTCGTATTGCCGCTGGCGTCTCTGGTCATGGTCGTCTTCCTGCCGTCAGGCCATTCGACTTCGGCGACTTCGCCGAACGCATCATACGCATACTTCACCTGACGACCGGTATTGTCCGTCACGCTGACCGGTTGAAGCGCGCTGTTGTACTCGTAATTAAGCGAATATTGCCCTTGTGTAATCGACGATACCCGCCCTTGGGCATTGTACACATATTCGACAGGCGCAAGCGATTGGCCCGGGAACTCATTCCTAGTCGTGCGCCCGTATTCATCCAGAAGGAAAACAACCTTACGGTTCTCAGCTGTTGTTTGGGTCACCTTCCGTTGGACGAGATCGTACTGAACCGTTGTTTTATTCCCATTCGTCGTCATGGACTCCGTATAAGTTCGCATGCTCAGCGGATCATCCGCATTCGCAAGCGTTACGCTTCTTTGCTCGCTGATCTTAACCTCTCGTCCTTGCGGCGAGCGAATGGTGACACTTTCGAGCAGCGGCGCATTCATTCCCCAGCGCGGGTCCGGCCCTGGCGCCGTTGTGACAATCGTTCCGTCCGGATAATGGGTTTCCTCGCTGCCGTCCTTTTTGATGATCGCTACCGTAGTCGCTCCGCCCGGTTCAACCATCTCCCGGCGCATATCGCCGTTGTCGAGCGATTCGATCGAATAGCTGGACGTTGCCTGCTCCCCGCGCGTCATCGTCACGGTCAGCTTATTGTCGCTCACTTGGCGGGTAATCGTCATCGTCCCATACACTGGGCTTTGCCCGCCGCTGAGCAGACCGCTGGCGTCATACGTGTACGTATTCATCGTTCCATTCGGACCCCGGAACGATTGCATCAGCCCGTGATCGTCATACGTCATCGCATAGGCGCCGCCTCTTGGCGTTTTCACCGACGCAAGCTCACCCTGGGCATTGACGGTCAGTTCGGTACGCTGCCCGCCGGGAGCGACGATCGCCACAGGCGTTCCCTCATTATTGCGCTCGATCACAATCTCGTTGTTAAACGTATCTCGCAGCGAGATCAGCCGACCTTTGTTGTCATAATGGAAAGTTTGCGCGATCACGCCGGTCAGCGCATCCCGCGTGCGGACATGTCTGCCCGATTCCGGGTCGAACTCGTAAAGCTGCAGTCCGTCTTCGCTTGGGACTCGGAAGCTGTCGCCCACAGCTCCCCAACTGCCTTGATCTCCCGGTTGATACGGACTGATCGTATTGATATACCAAATAGATAATGTTCCACTCGCCGCCGGGCTGTAATACAAAGCGCCGTCGAAGCCGACAGCTACATATTGCGGACAGCCGATGTTGGCCGATGCGGCTGGCGGGCTTTGTCCAGGAGCGACATCGACCATATTGCAAACGGCATAGGGATTACCCGCTCTTGTGCTCAAATATCCGTTTTTGTCCAACTGCAATATTCGATTAAAATCCGTATCCGATATATAGATTCTGCCGTCTGGCGCTAGCGCAAACCGAAAAGCACGGAAGAAAGCGTCGGTAGCAGGACCGTCCACATCAGCTTGCCCGAATCGAGTGCTTCCGTTAAGCAAATCCACTTGCTGGGGCGGTGTCGTTAACGAACCGGCGATACGACGGGCAATGCCGTCTTGGCCTACCTTCAGAACGATACTGTGCATTCGTTTCGGATAAGTCGGCTCCAATTCATCATCGTGCAGAACATATAACGTCCCATCCGGTGCAATCGCAATATCCTGCGCCCTCACGTACTTGTCGCCAATCAGAATATCGTCGCTTCTGTTATTCCCGTGACCAGCGATTGTCGTAAGCTTACCATCCGGGCCGATCTTACGAATATACGTATAATAGTTGTTTAGGCTGGTAGCTCCTTTGTTATCCAGAAAATAAACCGAGCCGTCCGGGCCGACCTCAACATCAAGCGGCTGAATCGAAGCGCCGATTGCCGGAATCTCGTCCACAAAGCGTTGGCTGGAGTTAAAGGTTCCTCCTCCGGCGATCGTCGTAATGATCCCTTCCGGCGAAATGCGTCTGATTGCCTGGTACTCTGCAATATAGACAGCGCCATCCGGACCGACCGCGATGGACTTCATAGCATTCATTCTCGCATCCACTGCCGGACCGCCGTCTCCAGCGGCAAGACCCCCTGGCTGCCTTTTGCCGGCAAATGTCGTAATGATGCCGTCCGTGCCGACTTTGCGCACACGGCTGATTCCTAACTCGGTAATCAACAGACTGCCATCCGGATGTGGAACGACATCGCCGATGGTGCCATATCCGGCTGCCCACGCTGGAACTGGGGCGTCTGAGATGACGCCATATCCGTTTCCTGAGAAGTGCGCTACGGTTGTCCGGTCTTCAAAAGGGGGCAATTTCGTCTCGCCGTAGCCCATGAACACCGTCCGCCCCACTTTGTCGAGGAAATGATGCGTATTCAGACTCCAGCCCGCAATTCCTTGCTCTTCATAGGGATTGAGCGGGCTTTCGATATCCGTTCGATAGCTTGTCGTAAGCGTTATATTCCGGGAGTCCTGATTGCTGCGCCCGATTTTGGCGCCCGTTCCAATTCTGCCGAATGAAGCATCAAAATCGGTCGAAGTTGCATAAAATTGTGCCGGGTAAATAAGTGATGCTGACATCCGCCAAATATCTGCCGTACAGAGAGCGGCCGTAGCCATCTTTGCCGTCCCACTCGAGCGTATACGCCTGATTCGGTGTCGGCGGTAACGGAACAACTATACGCTTGCCTTGTACAATAATCTGCAATTGAATGCCCAACAGCGAATCCGGCACCGTATCGGACGTTACCGGAATTTCCAGCGTGGAACGGCTGCGATAGCCAGGCGTCCGGTCGCTGCCGTAATACATCGTCAGACTCGTGCCTGGAATTTCAATCGATTGACCCAGCGACTGATTTTCACAGCCGATAATCGAGCCTTTTTTCTTGCACGGATCTTCGCGTCCCTCTTTATTGTTCTGCTTGTTCCTCTCATTCTCTACAGGCGGCTCTTCGGCATCATCCGGCGGGCCGTACGGCCAGTTGCAGTCCCATGGGGTAAAATGATTGATCGGCGAACGCCAGAAGGACTGGCCTGCCGTATACATCTCGGCCAGACGCTGCCGCTCCGCATCGGTGATGCCAAGCGTGGTCAGCTTGACGCCGCTGTCGGCGACCTCATCGCCGTCCACATCGAGCTGGACCATGCCGTTGCTCACTCCAACGACCTGAACGATGCGCCCGTTCTCGGAAGGTACCCATGCCCCTTGCTTCCTGTCGTAGTAGCCGATCGGCACAACTCCGCCGACCGGGAACTCCAGGAAGTTGTCGACATACAGATAAGTCGGCTGATTAAACGTCACTTCCGTCGCGCCGGCGGCCACCGCTTCGTCAACGGACAGCTCGACCGCATAGGTGTACCCGACGAATGTCGGCAATTCTCCCGGCATAGCCGCCGGTCCGCGATCGCCGACCGTATATTCGGTCGCGCGTACGTTCAAGCTGTCGAGCGGCTGAGTCGTGCCATCCGGCAGCGTCATCGTGGCAGTCGTTCCGGGAGCGAACAGAACTGTAGCCTGCCGCGTGCCGGATTCGTCCGTCACCACGCTGCCGCGCGCCACCTGATATTCGGTCGGCTCATCCATCTGAATGGTTGTCACTTGCGTATCGTACGGCTTCATTGCCACATCGGGAAGCCAGCTATATTCCTTCCACGGAGCCATGATTTTCCGTTGCAGCGGCATATAGCCTTCCCGCTCGTAATCGACCGTCAGTATTCCGCCGCCGTTCACCGCCATATCGAAGGCACCGTCCATCCGGGTCAGCGTCTGTCCGAACTCCGGTCGATTCAGAATCGTCACTTTTACTCCCGCAAGCGGCTCTCCGTCCTCATTGGTCACATGGCCGCGCAGCACCGCTACGCGCTCGGGTTTCATGACATCTGCCGCGACACCGGTTTGAACCGGCTCATCGCCGGTGTACAGGAAGTCAATCGTATCGATGAACGGCGCAATGCCGTTGTCCGGAAGTGCGGGAATCGTCATCGTGGAAGGAACCGCCGAGATCGCCGCCGATTTGTCCGACTCGTTACCGCTTGTATCTACTGCCGTCACGGCAAACGTATACGTGTGTCCCGGCGTCAGTCCGGTAACCGTATATGAAGCGACAGGTCCCCTCTCCGTTCCGCTGTCCCATGTCGCGCCTCCGTCCACGGATTGATAGATCTTGTAGCCGCCCAAGTCCTCTTCGGCGTTCGCCATCCAGAACAAAGCGATAGCTTCGTTGCCAGGCACAGCGCTCAGGCCGCTCGGAACTGCCGGCGGAAGAGTATCGGTCGCTGCATTCGGCGTCGCTTCCACATGATCGGAATGATCGGATTCATTGCCGCTCAGATCGTATGCGGATACGGCAAACCAGTACGCTTGCCCGTTCACAAGTCCGATTACCGTATAGGATGTCGAGGACCCGACATCCGCCAACTCGTTCCAGGTGTCCCCTTGATCATCGGACTGATAGATTGTATAGCCGCCCAGATCGGATTCCTCGCTTGCCGTCCAGGACAATCCAACTTCGTTGGTACCCGGCACAGCAACCAACCCTGTTGGCGCTTCAGGGGCAACCGTATCTCCAGCGCTTGCCGGCGTAGCCGACACCGTTGCCGAAAGCGCGGATTCATTGCCGCTGATGTCATAGGCGGAGAGAGCGAAGCGATAAGTCGTATCGTTCGTCAAGTCGTTCACGACCCGTTCCGTGGCACGACCCGCATCCTCATACACCTGCCAGGTATCGTCACCGTCTTCGTAGACATAGATCAAGTAACCGGCAAGATCGCTTTCCGTATTTGCGTTCCACGACAGCGCAACCTCCGAATCGCCGGCCGCAGCGGTCAGACCGGCAGGCGCGACGGGGCGTTTGGTATCGCTGCTGTTCTTCGCGGATATGAGCGCTCTCGCTTTAAGCCCGTCGTAGGAGACGGTCAGCACCGTCAAACCGAACTTGTGGGCTTTCAATTCCCCGTCCGGCTCCACGCTTGCCACCAAAGGATTGCTTATGGCAAACGTTGCATCCATCGTTACGTCTGTTTTCACGCCATTCCGGTGCAACGTAACGGTAAAAGGCTGTTTTTGTCCAACCCTTAACACGTATTTGTTCGAATCCAGCACGATGGTGCCCGTGTCCGGTTTGTTGACCTGAATGACCGCCACCTCCGTCAAGCCGTCATATTCGACGGTCACTGTCGTCAGGCCTGCCTTCTTCCCCGTGATAACGCCGTTAGCAACTGTCGCAATCTGGGCATCGGACACCTGATAATCAGCCTGGCCGGTTACATCGGTGTTGCCGCCCACACCGCGGACGGTCACGGTCATCGGCGTCGTCTTTCCTTCTTCGACCTTGTAATAAGAAGCGTCCAGCCACAGTAAGAAATTTCCGCCAAGCCCGCTGGCGTCCGTCTGCTGCCAATTAGACAGCGGCGCGGGCACTGCAATGCTGACAACCAGCAGCATGCACAGCCATTTAATCCAACGCATAACTATTTGTCCCTCCATTCCGCATGTATTTAGTCAAACAAATCATGACTGTCAATATAGGACTGATATTGTCTGATCCTTCCTCCTTCCAGCTTGTAGGTTCCCGAGAACGGATAAGATTTCTGTACGCCGTCGTGCCGCGTGTAGGTTACGACTCCGCTGGATATGACAATCCGGCCATCATCGACCGCATAGGTTTCCAACCGATCATGCGAGAGCGAGGTCACCTTGGAGAAAATGCCGTCCACCAGACCTCTAATCGCCTCTCTGCCGACGGCCGGCGGGAGATTGGCAAATGTAAACGAGGCATCTTCCCAATAATGTTCAAGATAAGCCTCCGTATCCTGCCGATCCACAATCGCCAACAGTTCTTCCGCGTTAAACGGAGTCGGCTGCGGTGAAGCGGATGCCTGCTTGCGCAGCTCCTCCCACAAATCAATGCCGGGCACCAGATATTGAAGGAATTCGATGCAGGCGCCGTCATGGATCACAAACGCTGCACGAACCTTCCCGTCGATGTAATCGAACGGAGCGAACAAGATTTGATGGCCTTGCACGGCTTCTTCGATATTGTCCACCTCAAAGCAAATATGAGGGCTTGAGCTGAGCGGCCCCCAGTTGCCGGCGGATTCCGGCGAGAAGCGCAGCCACTCGATCGCATACGGGTCCTGCCCCGGATCGGTGACCCACACGCCGGTTCCGGCATTGAAAATCTCTCCACGGCGTGGCTGATCGGTAACCAGACCGACATGATGGAATTTGTACTTTGGATTCCATTTCACTGGATTCAACTTCATTTGATCCACTCTCCTTTTTTTGTGCGGCTCTAGGTTTAGTTCGTACTTGATCTTCCCCCCAGTGATTATAAGGCTATAAAACAAAACCCGAACTACTCAGTATTGAGAGTAGTTCGGGAGAATATTGTCGTTCGTTATAGGACAGACCTTCATCCATCATATTATGCCCATGGTCGGGATCTGCCCCTATCGCGTACGGCCGTCACGTCAAACGATGCTTCTGCACGAGCCGGCGCGCTTCGCGTCTATCGATAACTTGCAGCTTGTTCAAAATATTGGAGACGTTGTTGGCCACCGTCTTCGCGCTGATCTGCAACCGCTCGGCGATCTGGGCGTTCGTATCGCCGCGGGCGATCCGCAGCAGCACTTCCGCTTCGCGCCGGGTCAATTCCTCGAAAATCGGAATCTCTGGAAGTGTGGACGCCGCAGTCGAATCGTCTTCCTCTGTGCCAACCTCGGCCGCCATAAGCGGCGAAGAAGCGGACTGCGACGCGAAATGCCGCATCATGCGCTCCGCTACGCCGGTGCCGAACACAGCCCCTCCGTTACCGACCATGCGGATTGCCCGAAGCAGTTCCTCTTCCTCCGCGTCCTTCAGCACGTAGCCTCCGGCTCCGACCCGCAGCGCTGTAAATACCGAATGGTCGTCGCGGTACATGGTCAGCATCAGCACCGATACGGACGGACACCTCTCCTTGATCGCCTGCGTCGCTTCAATGCCATTCATTCCGGGCATGCGAATATCCATCAACACGAGATCGGGCTGCAGCCGCTCGGTCAGTTCGACGGCTTCCTCCCCGTTGGAAGCTTCGCCGACCACCTCCAGATCTTCGGTCGTCGACAATAATCTTCGCACTCCGCTGCGAAACATAGGATGATCCTCGGCGATGATAATTCTCATATTCCCACTCCTATAGAGGCAATAAGGCCCATACGCGGGTACCTCCGCCGGCCGGGCGGTCCATGCCGCATTCGCCGCCGATCTCGGCAGCCCGCTCCCGGATGGACAACAGCCCGATTCCGCCGGACGCCCCGTAATCGGACCGGCTCGCTACGCCGATGCCGTCGTCGGTCACTTCGATTCTCAGCCGGCTGTCTCCGTCGAGGCCAAGACGAATTTCGCATACGCGGGCCTGCGCGTGCTTGACGACGTTAACGATCGATTCCGTGACGATCCGATAGGCCGCTACCTCGACCGCGGCGCTTAAGCCAGGCAGCGACTCCGGCGGTTCGAACCGGAACTCCGGGCCGGGCCGCTCCGCGCCCCCCGCAATCAACGACGCGGAATGGGTCATCTCCTCCATCCGGGCGCGAATCGCTCCTATCAGCCCCAACTGGTCGAGCGCCGTCGGCCGCATGTCGCGAACGAGCGTCCGGATGTCCTCGACGGAAGCGCGGATCATGCTCGCCAGCTCATCCAGCATGGTCGACGCAGCCGCTGGGTCCCTGTCGACGAACTTGCGGGCGGTCGCCGCGTGGAGAGCCAAGGCGGCCAGCTTCGGCGCCAGATCGTCGTGCAGATTGTTTCTCAGCCGCCTCCGCTCTTCTTCCCTGGCAACAATTAACCGCTCGCGGGAATCCTGCAAGTCCTCGGCCAGCCGCGTCAGGCTCCGCAGCATATCGGCATTGTTGACGATCGGCGCGATATGCCTCAGCAGCACCTGCAGGAAAATCTCGTCCTCGCCCGAGAAAGCTTCCCCTTCCGAACGACAAGCTACGTACAGCGTGCCGAGGGTGTTCCCTCGCAGCACGATCGGAAACGCCTGCGCCGCCGATTGATCGCGAAGCGCTCCAGCCTGCGTGAGCAGCGTCTCCTGCCCGGCTATGCCGACGGCAATGCCGGCGTAGGGCAAGCGAAGCGCCTCCTTCACCTGACGGGCCGCGGCCTCCAGCATCTCCTGCGGGGTGATCGGCTGCATCATGCGGTTTCCCAGCTCCAGCAGCACGGCGTACGGATCGTCGTGACGCCCTTTCATCCACCGGTTCACCAGCCGCTGCAGCCGCTCCTTGAGGGGCCCGAACGCCGCAGCGACAATGCCGGTCGCGATCAGCGAGACGATGTAGTCGTTGCCGTGCTCGATGAGCGCTCCCAAGTAGAGCACGATCGCCGTGTAGATCAGCACAACGCAGGCGGTAAGCGCCCCGTATACGATTGTCCGGTTCACGAGCGGATTGATATCCCATAATCTTTTGCGCAGAACAGCCAGGGCAAGTGTCGCCGGAATCGCGGACAGCACCAGATGAAGAGCGGCATTCAAGCCGATAAAGTACGAGGCTCGGCCTTGGTGGAAATCCGGCTCGAACAAGAGGGCGACGAAGCAGTAGCCCGCTATACTGACGGAAACGCCGTAGACGACCCACTTCGTCTGCTGGCGCTCCACGGGGGACGACATGCGGCGGAACCGATAAGCCTGGGCATAGACGAGCAAGCCCATCCAGCACAGAAACCAGATCAATTGCAAATAACCCGGCCAGCCTGCACTCTCCCAGAAGCTGCCCCCGTAAACCAGATTGGCGACGGCGAATGCCGCCACCGGGAGCAAAGCGTAGCGCGACCAGGATGGAGCGAACCGGCCGTTGGGAAACAGCAGGCAGAACAGCGATAGCGAAATCCAGCCGATTGCCGATACTCCGTCGAACCACAGCCTTGTCCAGGATTCGGGTGCAGTGCCGACGGTCGCGAGCGCCGGGAAAGAGGTGCCGAACGATACCATCGCCAGCGCCGCGACGATGCCCATCGGCTCGCGGGCTCCTTTCCACAGCAGCGTCGCTGCGGAAGCGTAGTAAGCCGCAGTCAAGGTGCAGTCGATCGCGACGAGGAGAGCCGCCGTTGTGCGCGCGGCAGGAAAACCGGCGCCGAAAACAAGCGGAGGCACGGACAGACCGCAACCGTCGACGAAGCATTGCGACAGAAGCGTATCGTAATAGCCCGGTATCGTTTTCAAATATAGAGCGGCTGTTGCCGCAAAGAAGAGGCTGACGAGCAGCCGCAGGATTCGCATCGTTTTCATGCTTCTATTATAAGGCTTTCCCGGGTTGTCCGAGTGTGCGGTGCGTGAATTTCCCGATTTTTTCCCGTGCTCCCGGAATCGGGAGCCGATCTTCCTGCCGAAGGGTCTGGCCCTCCTCTTTCGAACGACCGGCGCGGCGAATAAGATTAGGGCAGACGAAAACAAAGGAGTCGATTTACAGTGAGCATTGACGCAAGATCAATCAAATGGTTTGCTATAATCTGCCTGTTGGCCGGAATAGCCCGTATGGGAATGACGCCGACGGCATTGATTTGGGGAACGGACAGTCTGCCCGAGCTTGTATGCGGCTATATCGCCTGCATCCTGATGTCGATCGGCTCGATTGCGCTTTACGCCGTGCAAGTAAAGGAAAGCGGCGCACTAGGCCTGATCAGCGTCCTATCCATCACGCTCGGGAATATCGTGACGGCGGCGTTCGTCTTCTCCACGTTTGCCGTAACCGACCCGTCGCAATTGTCCGGCGAAGCCCCGATGGTCATGGCGTCGTCGCTGGTCAGCCTGGCCGCCTTGACGGGAGGCACCGTGCTGTTCGCCTTCGTCACCTACCGGGCCAAGGTGTTTCCGCGCTGGATCGTCGGTCTTCTCGTCCTCATGCTGCTGTTCATGTTCGTTCCGATTGCGGAGTACACATTTTTCGCGCTGTTCTGGGGATTGACTTATGTCGCCATGGGCTACTGCATCTGGAGGGGAAAGCTGCGACAGGCCCATTCGTAAGCGGAACGCCCTGTGCATCGGAGAAGAAGCTCTCATCTGCAATCTCTGGAGCCTTGGATTGAAAGATACGGAAAAATAGAGTACGTTAATGAGGAAAATATACGGCGTACCCAATCGTATCCGACAAGTCTTAAGGTACAAGGAGATTGCGATGTACTTCTATCTGATTATCGCGGTTGCGCTGGTCATCGATATCGCGACTAAAATCGCAATCCGCATGCAGCTCGAGCTGGGACAGACGGCGGAAATTCCGGGCATCGGCTTCAAGCTGATCCATCTCGTCAACACGGGCTCTACCGGCAACCTGTTCCACGGATGGGGAAGAGCCCTCGCCGTTCTGGTGCTGGCACTGACGGCCGCGGCGATCTACATGCGGCGGAAGGGCAAGCTGCGCGGAACGTTCGTGCAGGTCTGCGTAGCCCTCATCATCGGCGGCGCGCTCGGCAACGCCATCGATCGGCTCCTGTACAATCAGGTGACGGACTTCCTCTATTTCTCCGAAATGGCCACAATGAATTTCGCGGACATCTGGGTGTTCGCGGGGGTGCTGCTGCTGATCGTTCAGCAGATCGTTCAAGCGTTCAGACCGGCCAAAGTCGCTTAGCTTCGGTAGCAGGACAGTACTCGGCGTAGGCCGATGCCGCGTCGTTACCGACGGCCGGCTGGCCGCTTGGGCATCAAGCTCCCTCCTCCCGTGCGGCCTATCCTCGCAATCTTTTCCCACTCCGTTACTCCTCGGGTTTATCCCTTTCGCTCAGATTGCGAAGCACGATCTTCAGCAACCCCAACAGTTGGTCATACTGTTCGTCGGAAATGCCCTTACGGGTCTGATTCTTGACGCGCAGGAGCGCTTCCTGCACCTTCGGAACCACTTCTCGTCCCGATTCCGTCAAATAAAGCAGCTGGTAACGATTGTCGGACGGATCGGCCTCTCTCCGCACGTATCCTTCGGCTTCGAGCTTGGCGATCGCCTTGGCGGTCGTCGTCTTGTCGATCAGCAGTCTCTCGCTCAGCGCTTTCTGAGTGAGGGGTTCCTTGGACGCTATCGCCATCAGAAAGATGTATTGCCCGCTTCCGATTCGGTAAGGAGCAAGTTCGCCGGAGATCAACACCTGCATGTGGCGATAAATCGCCGAAATATACGGACCGTGAGATTCCGTTGCATCCTTCCCGGCCGCAGTCGGCTTTTGACGCTCGGTCAAACGGCTCTCCCCCTTCAGTAGAATGTCATTGCAACTAACTCAAGAATACTGCTCATAGGATGCTATTACAACTATTTTCACGACGCTCGTTTTGATGAAGAGAATGATTCTACGGTTGTCCTAGTAAACTCATCTAAATTAGAATAAAGACTATACGCAATGACAACGGAGCTGCCTTGCCTACTAATCTATCAATCTTGCGGATAACCTTAATCCAACCTGCGGGAGGGCACAATGGGGAAAAGAAGATTGGGTCGAATAGCGGTATGGATGATAGTCTTCGGCATGCTGATCGGAATGACGGCGACAATGGGCGTGCCGAACACCGCCGCTCACGCGGCGAAAGATGTCGGTTCGGTCTGGGAGGGCCTGCCCAATACGGAATACGTACCGGGAGAAGTCATCGTCAAGTTCAAGGAGCAGCCGTCGGCGCGCGGCTTAATGTCCGGGCTCTCATTCGAGTCGTCGGCCGAACAAGCGGGCATCGAACTGAATCGGACGCAGCAGCTGGCAAGCGGAGCCGCGGTCTATGAGACGGATGGAGAGGTGCTGGAGACGGTCGCGGCTCTGCAGGACGACCCTCGGGTGGAATATGTGCAGCCGAACTTCATCTATCGCCTGAGCGGATTTCCGGACGATGCTCCGGACGATGCCGATTGGGCCGCCCAATGGGGAATGCATACCGATACATACGGCGTAAACGCGTTGGAAGCTTGGACCTATACGACGGGAAATCCGGACATCGTCGTCGCGGTCATCGATTCCGGCGTCGATTACGACCACCCGGATCTTCAGGGACAATTGACGGACCTTAACGGCACCAACTTCGTCCCTAATGCAACCTATAACGTGAATCAACCGATGGACACCGATAATCACGGCACCCATGTAAGCGGAGTGATCGCTGCCGCGGCGAACAACGGAATCGGGATAGCGGGCATAGCTCCGTCCGTCCGTATTTTGCCGATCAAAGCCCAGGAAGACGGCAACGATTACATGGACGGAGCCGCCATCTACGAGGGCATCGCATTGGCGGCGGCGCGCGGAGCGAAAGTCGTCAATATGAGCTTCGGGAGCGGCTTTCCGGATCGCATGATGTACGAGCTGATCCGGGACCACCCGGATATTACGTTCGTCGCCGCGGCCGGCAACGACGGGGTCGACACCGGCGAATTTTCCGTCTTCCCGGCCAACTTTACCGTGTACAATGAATGGAACGAAATGGTTTACCCGGCCTTGCCCAATATCGTGTCGGTAGCCGCCTTGAACTCTGCCGGCAATCTGGCCGGCTTCTCCAATTACGGAACACCCGAGATCCATATGGCCGCGCCGGGCGACGGCATTCGAAGCACCTGCGCGAGCACGCCTTACTGCAATATGAACGGCACTTCGATGGCAGCGCCGTTCGTATCCGGAGCCGCGGCGCTGCTGTACGCCATGGACGACAGCTTAACGCCGTCCGAAGTCATCGACATGCTGATCGGCCGCGCGACGCCGCTGGCCTCCCTGACCGGCAAAATCAAGTTCGGCAGCACATTGAATTCGGCGGCTTCGGTCGCCTATCTCGCTGACCGGACAGCCGCGGTGACGGCGGCTCCGGAATCCGGAGCCGTCTCCAGAGGGACGCCTGTCGCGCTAAGCACCGCCACAGGCAGTGCGGATATTTATTATACGGTCGACGGCAGCGAACCGACGGAGACGAACGGCGTCCGCTATGAAGGACCGATTGCGGTGGAGGCGCCCGTCACGATAAGAGCTCGCGCATACGCCGACGGGAAGTTCCATAGTAAATCCTCCTCCTTCGCCTATACATTGCGAAGCGACAGTGCCAGCTTAAGCGCCTTGTCGGTCAGCGCCGGAGCGTTAAGTCCCGCGTTCACACCGGAAGAGAGCGAGTATACGGTGAACGTAACCCATGATGTGGACGCGATCGAGGTGACGGCGGAAGCCAGCGATTCGAACGCCGCCCTGCAGATTAACGACGGAGCGAGCGTGACCGGCTCCGTCTACGGATCGATCGCCCTCGAAGTCGGCGACAATCCGATCAAGGTGAAGGTCACAGCCGCGGGCGGCATTGGGACCGCAACTTACAACATCACAGTGAATAGGGCCGAATCGACCGGAGGCGGGACGGTAACTCCGACGCCGACGCCAACGCCAACGCCGACACCAACACCATCAACACCTTCCACCCCGTCGCCTTCGACGCCGCCGTCCACGACGACATCGGAGCCGACGCCTTCCGTCGGCCCGGGCGGTACGATTACCGCTCCGCCTAAGCTTGATTCCCGGACCGGAACAGCGGCGGCGGAAATCGACGAAGCGACGCTGAACGAGGCTATCGGCAAAAGAGCAAGCGGCGGGAACGCTGTTGAGATCGTCATCCCCGCTGTCGGCGAAGCGCAAACCTATGAGACGACTTTGCCGGCAAGCTCGCTGGCGGCTCTACCCGCCGATACCCGGCTGCAGTTGCGGACTCCGGCCGGAACGTTGATATTGCCAAGCGATATGCTTGACTTGCGGGCTTCAGACGATGCAGGCAAAGTCACTTGGAGCATCTCCTTAAGGGAGTCTATCGGGGATAAGCCGACGATTCGCCTTCAAGTAAAGGTGAACGGCCTTCCTTATGCGTGGAGCAATGCGGATGCTCCTGTGACGATATCGCTCCCGTATTCGCCGACCGCGGAGGAACGGGCCGATCCGGAGCATCTCGTCATCCGTTACATCGACAAGGACGGACGAGAAATCGCCGTACCCAGCGGCCGCTACGATTCGTCGACCGGAACCCTGACATTCACCGTCACGCACTTCGGCGACTACACCGTCGCTTACGTTCGCCGTTCCTTCGACGATCTCGAAGGGGTGAATTGGGCCAGAAAGCCGATCGAAGTATTGGCTTCCAAAGGTATCGTCAACGGCACGTCCGTCCATTCGTACTCCCCGCATGCCCAGGTCAGGAGAGCCGACTTCCTGGTCATGCTGGTGAAGGCGCTCGGATTGTCGGCGAGCGTGGAAGACGACGCGGACGGTCGATTCGATGACGTTCCGCAAGGCGTGTATTACGAGCAGGCCGTCGGTATCGCCAAGAAACTGGGAATCGTGACCGGAACGGGCAGCAGCTTATTCAGCCCCGGCCAGCCGATCTCCAGACAGGACATGTTCGTCATGACCGCCAAAGCGCTGGCTGTAGCCGGAGGGCAAGCGAACATGGAGGACTCTTCGGGACTGGGCGCGTTCAGCGATGCGAACGATATCGCAGGGTATGCCCGGCCAAGTCTGGCGTTGCTGATTCGGGAAGGCTATGTTGCGGGCGACAGAGGGAAGCTCAGTCCGCGCTCATCAACGACAAGAGCGGAGGCGGCAGTCCTGCTGTACCGGATCTATTCCACGTATCGCCTGCACGAATAAGGGGTTGGTGTGCCTTCATTTTACCATCCCCATCCGCTCCTCCTTCGGTAAAAATCAACTATAGCGATTTTGTAGATATCGTACCGGGTTGACGCGCTTGGCGGGCGCCAGCCCGTCCGTCTTGACAACGTGCGCTTCGATCATCTATGATTCTCCTGATCAGGGCGAGGAAATTAAGTCGTTCGGCTAGGAGTGACCCGGCTATGGCGAAAATCCACAAACAACTGATGCACGAATTGGTGTCTCAAGAAATTCAAAAATATATCGAAGAGAAAGAGCTCCAGGAAGGGGACAAGCTGCCCTCGGTCGAGGAAATGACGAGGATGTTCGGCGTCGGCCGCTCTTCGCTGCGCGAGGCTCTTCGCCATCTGGAGACGATCGAGATCGTGAACGTCGTCAACGGCAAAGGCATCTTCGTTCGCGACGTCGGCACGTACCGCTTCGCCGGCAAAGTCAAAGTAGAGAACGAGAAGCGGTTCCTGCTGTCGATTCTGGATGTGCGGCGGGCGCTCGAGGGCAAGGCGGTTGAGCTGGCGGCGCGGCGGATCACCCCGGCCCAAGTCGCGGAGCTTGAGGAGATTTTGCGCGAATACGACAAGCTGAGGGAAGCAGACCGCGACACGTCGAAAATCGATTTGGCGTTCCACCGCAGCGTCATGCGCGCGGCGTCCAATCCGATTCTATTCAGCGTGCTCGAGTCGATCTCCGGCATGTACGAGAAATTCTTCAACGAACCGCTCGGCGACAAGCGGCTGTTCGACGAGACGTACCCCTATCACCGTACGATGTTCGAGGGCATTGCCGCCCGCGATCCGAAGAAGGCGCTGTCGGAATTCGAGAAGATGATGAACCGGATCGAAGAAATTATCAAAACCTATTAAAACTCGCGGCTCTGCGTCCCTCGTATTCTAGCAGAGCTTTACAATTCAAGAAATAAGTATTGACGCCATTTAACAGTTTCTTTACACTAGTACCTATCAGACAGGATGACTGTCAGATTGCTGTACATTTGAGGTCGATTTGGAAAAAGGAGGCCGAAAAGAGATGACGGTAAAGAAAAGGGCAAAGGCATTAACGGGGACGGTAGCAGGGGTGATGTTGTTCAGCGTCTTGGCGGGCTGCGGCGGCAACAGCGGCAGCAAGGCGGAGCCCTCCGGAAGCAGCGGCAACGCGGCGGAGAAACAGGTGAAGCTGCGGATGATCGAAAGTCTGACGAGTCCGGACCGCACGACTTACTTGAAAGAAATGCTCGCCAGATTCGAATCGCAGAATCCGAACATCAAGGTCGAGTTGATCTCGCCTCCGTTCGATCAGGCCGACAACAAGATCAAGACGATGCTGGCGGCCAAGCAGGATCTCGACGTGCTCGAGGTACGGGACCTGACGGTAGCCGAGTTCGTCAACAACGGCTACATCGAGCCGCTCGGCGAATACGTGGCCAGTTGGTCGGAATACAACACGATCACAGACGTGTCCAAGTCGGTCGGTTCGCTGGACGACAAGCTGTACTTCATTCCGAACGGGATGTACCAGCGTCAGCTGTTCTACCGCGCCGATTGGTTCAAGGACGCCGGTCTGAATCCGCCGACGAACTACGAAGAGCTTGTTGAAAGCGCCATCAAGCTGACCGATCCGAACAAGAACCGCTACGGCTTCTCTTTCCGGGGCGGCTCGGGAGCCAACGCCGTGCCGGATGCGATCATCCAGAATTACAACTTCGACAATATCGACCATGAGGATCCGAACTTCTTGAATGACGGCAAGACGATGTTCTCTACTCCGGAAGCGAAGCAGGCGCTGGAGCTCTACGTCAAGCTGTTCAAGGAAGGTTCGCCGAAGGATTCGATCAACTGGGGATTCTCCGAGCAGGTTCAAGCCTTTACGTCGGGCGTAACCGCCATGCTGCTGCAAGATCCGGATACGATTCCGTCGCTGAAGGAGAAAATGGACATCAGCACGGTCGGCACCGCGCCGATGCCGAAGGGGCCGAGCGGCAAGTCGTTCGTATTCGCCGGCGGCGCAGGCTGGGGCGTAACTAGCTACTCTCCGAATAAGGACGCGGCATTCAAGCTGATCCAGTTCCTGTCCGGAGCGGAAGAGAACACCGCATTCGCGAAAGCGACAGGACTCGTACCGATTCATACGAGCGCAAGCGAAGACCCGTTCTTCCAGGACGCGATGTACAAGTCGCTGCTGGAGATGGGCGGCAAGCCGGACGAGTACGTCAACCTTAAAGCGAACACGAAATATCCGGGCACGGGCAAATGGGGGCAAGTCGCCATGGAGACCGGCCAAGCGATGCTTCTGGGCAGTGCGTCCATCGACGATACGTTGAAAAAGTGGGACGAATACTGGGCGAAGGAAAGAGAAAATTACAACGCCAAATAGGCTCTGTCAGACAGGCGATGGGCGGCGGCTGCCGCCCATCGTCACCTTTCTCGATCAAAGGTGGAGATCTTCATGAACGGTCGGCTTTCTTTCCTGTCGAGGCGGCGGTTGGCGGGCTCGCGCAACTCGTCTCGCAAGTTCATCGCGTTAAGCTTGCTGCCGGCCGTGCTGTTGGTAGCAGTCTTTACGTATTACCCGTTCGGGCGCGGAATCGTGATGGCTTTCCAAAACTATACGCTGTTCGACCTGACGAACGTTCGTTTTATCGGCTTCGACAACTTCAAGGGCATCTTCAGCGATCCCAAATTTCTCGATGCTCTGACTAACAGCGCGTACTGGGTGTTCTTGTCACTCATCTTCCAGTTCGTGATCGGACTGGCAATCGCGCTGATGCTGAACAAGAGGTTTCGCGGGCGCGGCTTGTTCCAGGGCTTCGTTTTCTATCCGTGGGCGCTGTCCGGCTTCCTGATCGGCCTGATCTGGAAGTGGCTGTTCAACTCCCAGATCGGCGTCATTAACGACCTGCTGCTGCGAACCGGCCTGATCGACGAACGGATCGGCTTCCTGTCGGACCCGCAATGGGCGATGTTCTCCGTGATCGTCGCCAACGTCTGGTACGGCATCGCCTTCTTCGCGATCATGCTGTTAGCCGCACTGCAGTCGGTTCCTTCCGAGCTGTACGAAGCGGGCAGCATGGACGGAGCGGGCGGGATTCGCAAGCTGTTCAATATTACGCTGCCCTATATTATGCCGACGGTGCTGACGACGACGCTGCTGCGGGCGATCTGGATTTTCAACGATCCGGCGATCATCTACGGCTTGACGAACGGCGGTCCGGCGGGCAAGACTCACATTCTGTCCTCGCTGATGCTCGACCGCATCATGTACGGCGGCGATTACGGAGCGGCTTCCGCGATCGGCCTCGTTATGATCGGCCTGCTGCTGTTGTACACGATCTTCTATTTGACGGTCACGAAAGCCGGGAAACTGGGGGATTTCTAGCATGAAGCGATATTCGTTGAGAGGATTAAAAGTCGTCTCCTTGGCCGTGTATTTCGCGCTGATGGTGTTCCCCCTTCTCTGGATCGCCATCACGTCCCTCAAGCCGCAGAAGGATATTTTCACGTACCCGATCCGCTATTGGCCGGAAACTCTGACTTGGCAAAACTATGCCGACATCATCCGGGTTTCCAAGTTTCAAATCTATATCGCTAACAGCTTACTCGTGGCGCTCACGGCGGCACTGATCGTCGCCGTCATTTCCGTGCTTAGCGCCTACGTCATGGCGAGGTTCTCGTTCCGGGGACACGGCCAGGTCATGCTCGGCTTCTTCCTGACCCAGATGCTGCCCGGATTCATCTCGCTGGGACCGCTATACATGATGATGACAAGGCTGGACTTGGTCAACACGCGTTTCTCGCTCATCTTGATGTACACCGTCGGGTTGATCCCGTTCTCGACCATATTGCTGAAAGGGTTTTTCGAGCGAATTCCGAAGAGTCTCGAAGAAGCTGCCATGATCGACGGCTGCTCGCGGCTGTCGGCGCTCGTGCGCGTCATCCTGCCGGTGATGATGAACGGCATTACCGCCACATTTATTTTCGCGTTCGTTCAGAACTGGAATGAATTGTTCATGGCGGTCATGTTCATCGATAATGAGGCGCTGAAGACGCTGCCCGTGGCGATGAACTCGTTCGTCATGAAGTTCGACATCGATTGGGGCGCCATGTCGGCGGGCACAATGATGTCCGTCATTCCGACCGTCGTGCTGTTCGCGATCGCGCAGCGGTATATCGTCGAAGGACTGACGCAAGGCGCGGTCAAAGGTTAACTTGAACGTGCCGGCAAGCATTGACGCTAGTGAAGAAAGAGGTATGCGTATCATGCATAAGGACAATCATCGAGAACGGCTCCATACGTCGGTCGCGCACGATCCGTACGATGCCAGGCACCACGGATCGATCCATATTCCGATTTACCAGACGAGTCTGTTTTCCTTCGACACCTACGAACGGTTTACGCAGGCGCACGCGAACGAACAGCAGCGGCATGTCTACTCCAGGGGGAACAATCCGACCGTACGGTATCTCGAAGACAAGCTGGCGGAGCTGGAAGGCGCGGAGATGTCCAAATGCTTCGCGTCCGGCATGGCGGCGATCTCGTCGACGATTCTGTCGAACGTGAAAGCGGGGGATCATGTCGTCTGCATCGATCAGGCTTACGGGCCGACGCGGCACTTCCTGCAGCATTATGTGGCCCGGTTCCAGGTGGAGACGACGTTCGTAGACGGCCGCTCCATCGAGGCGATCGAAGCCGCGCTGCAGCCGAATACGAAGCTGCTGTATCTGGAGAGCCCTTCTACGATGCTGTTCCAGCTTCAAGATTTGGCCGCCTGCGCCGCGCTCGCCCGCAGCCGCGGCATCGTCACCGTGATCGACGGCACCTGGGCGACTCCGGTGTTCCAACGTCCGCTGGCGCTCGGAATCGACCTGGTCGTTCACTCGATCACGAAGTACATTTCCGGACAGAGCGACAGCATGGGAGGCGTCGTCAGCGGCTCGAAAGAGCTGGTCGGCCGAATCGCCGAAGGGGAATACATGATGCTCGGCGGCATCATGACGGCGCATACGGCCGCGCAGGTGGAGCGCGGCTTGCGAACGCTGCCGCTTCGGCTCGAACGCCACGAGCGCAGCGGGCTGAAGGTCGCCGAGCATCTGCTCCGACAGCCGTACGTGCTGCGCGTCAACCATCCTGGCCTGCCTTCGCATCCGCAGCATGAATTGGCCAAGCGGCAGATGGACGGCACAAGCGGCCTGTTCTCCTTCGAATCCGCCGAATCTCACGAGACGATGCGGGCGTGGGCCGATCGGCTGCGCTACTTCAAGATCGGGGTGAGCTGGGGCGGCTTCGAATCGCTGGTCAGCGCGAACCCGACCTCGGACGATCACGGAGTTCCCGGCGCGCGCAGCCTGGTACGGCTTCATATCGGCCTGGAAAGCCCGGAAGATCTGATCCGCGATCTGGACGAAGCGTGGGCGCAGACCGCCGCAGCGGCGACTGCTGCGGCCGGGCCCGGATGCGAGAGTTAAGCACGTCGAGCGGGCTTATTGGCCCAGGCTGAGCCCGGATGCGAGAGTTACGCACGCCAGGCGGGCTTATTCGCCTGGGCTGAGCCCGGATGCGAGAGTTACGCACGCCAGGCGGGCTTATCCGCCTGGGTCGAGCCCGGATGCGAGAGTTACGCACGCCAGGCGGGCTTATTCGCCTGGGCTGAGCCCGGATGCGAGAGTTACGCACGCCAGGCGGGCTTAT